>Ga0207421_10001062_pt1 | contig 35819 bp, 32 predicted proteins | sample SodLakKL_010_SED_4_FD_187542 | JGI IMG/M metagenome (GOLD analysis project Ga0207421, IMG submission 187542) | Alkaline sediment microbial communities from Lake Tanatar, Kulunda Steppe, Russia - 8KL_010_SED (SPAdes) (version 2) | ecosystem: Environmental > Aquatic > Non-marine Saline and...
GGTGAGGTGGTAGTTTTTTGATTAATTAGCGTTGTGGGTGCCATTTGTCCGCCCGTCATACCATAAATCGCATTGTTCACAAATATGACCGTCATATCTTCTCCGCGGTGCGCCGCATGAATAATCTCTGCCATACCAATTGAGGCCAAATCCCCATCACCCTGGTAGGTGAATACGGTATGTTCAGGACGCACACGCTTGATACCGGTCGCAACGGCCGGTGCCCGTCCGTGCGCCGCTTGTTGCATATCACAGTTGAAAAATTCATAACTCATGACCGAACAGCCCACACTGGCCACACCAATCGCTTCATCGATCAAGCCTTTCTCTTCAAGGACTTCACCGACCAATTTGTGAATAATGCCATGTGTGCAGCCTGGACAATACGTAAACTCACGCTCTGTCATGCCTTTTTTTGGTTGATAAACCGTTTTCGTTTCCATTATGAATGGCCCCCTATCAGTGCTTTGACCTTGTCTACAATCTCACTGGTTTCTGGTGTCATGCCGCCGGTGCGGCCAAAGAAATCCACCGTGCGTTTGCCTTCGTTCGCCAGGCGCACATCCTGAAGCATTTGCCCCATGGACATTTCAAGGGTCAAAAGGGTATGGGCCTTTTCACTAAGCGTCTCAAAGGCATCAACAGGGAACGGATAAAGGCTGATGACACGGAGTAAGCCAACATTGATCCCTTCTTCCTTCAAAGATTCAATCGCACTGCGCGCAATCCGCGCCATGGATCCATAAGCCACAAGCACAATCTCAGGATCACTGTCCATATTGACCATTTCATAACGCTGTTCACTCTGTTCCATTTCCTGATACTTACTGGCAAGATGATGATTATGATCTTCAAGCTTTTGTGGGTCAAGATAAAGGGACGCAATCGTATTGCGTTTCCCGCGCGCACCGGACTCACCGGTCGCGGCCCAGTCTTTTTGGGGTGATTCTTTTTGCGTAACAGGTTCTTTTAGATCGACAGGTTCCATCATCTGTCCAAGCAACCCATCCACCGCAATCATGACGGGATTGCGGTAATAATCCGCAAGCGCAAAACTTTGTTTGATGATGTTGACAGTCTCTTGCAACGTTTCAGGCGCAAAGGAAAGGACCTTATAGTCCCCGTTTCCCCCGCCGCGTGTGATTTGGTTGTAATCGGCCTGGCTTGGCTGAATGCCACCCAGACCGGGTCCACCGCGCATCACATTGATAATGACTGCAGGCAGTTCACTGCCCGCAAGATAGGAAATGCCTTCTTGTTTTAAGGCAATGCCGGGTGACGATGAAGACGTCAAGACGCGCGCACCACTGCCCGCCGCACCGTAAACCATGTTGATCGCTGCGACTTCGCTTTCCGCTTGGACAAAGATGCGTCCGTCACGTTTCATATGTTTACTTAAATATTCAGGCAATTCATTTTGGGGTGTGATCGGGTAACCGAAAAACGCCTCACACCCGCCTTCAATGGCCGCTTGGGCCATGGCTTCGTTGCCTTTCATTAAAATTTTAGCCATGATTCCCCTCCTTAAGGGTTAACAAAACGCTCAACCGTAATGACATTGTCCGGACACATCATCGCACAGAAACTACAGGCGATGCATTTGTCCATATCCGTAACCATCAGTGGCGTGTAACCTTTTTTATTCGTGGTGCTTGTATCAAGTTTCAAAATGTTGACCGGGCAATGATGCACACAGAGATTGCATCCCTTGCAACGGTCTTTTTCGATAATAATACGGCCTTTGGCAGCCATAGGTTTCCTCCTTAGCCACGCACACTTAAATAGCGCGTGAGTTGTTTGACTGTGCCGTCATAATCATGGGTAAGCTCAAGATGCGGGCTTAAGTACGTCATGACAATTGGCACGCCGGTTTGTTTTGAAACATCGCGCAAGACGCGTTGTCCGCTTAACACATCATCATGGGTGGTATGTTCAAGCATGTTTGAATTGTTGATGAGTCCATTAAAACGAAGCTGCGCCCCCGCTTCAAGCATTTCTTTTAGATGAATAATGGCCGCTACCGTTTGGGTGTCAGGTCTATAGATATTAATGACCAGGTAAAAATCAATCACCTCAGGATCAATCATCGCGTCATATTGACGCATCAGTTTCGCACCCGAGTCGGTCCCGGCCAAATCATAAATTGCGCGTATATCATCACTGTAAAACGGCCGCGTGGCCTCCCCTGAAATATAGGGGAGGTCACTGCCCGGCGCGTCTTGAATGGTGGACTCCACACAGTGGATATTATGTCTGTTTAATAATGCACGTTGGCTGCGGACTCTGAAGTAAGGATTGACAACATCTAAGTCAATCACCATATCAACACGATGTTCAATTGCCAAATTGAGCGCAATCTCACTTTTTCCGCTGCCATAGTGGCCACTGAGGACCGTGATTCTACGCATTAGCGTTTAACGTAATTGGCGGTGACGTTGTTGATGGTATCAATGCGTTGTTTGGCGAAAGTTTTGGCTGCACGCTGCGTATGTTGGCCGGTGTCTTTGGAAATTTTGAAAACATCAAGCAACCGATCATAAATGCGTTCAATGTCTCGGTAAGCCGCCGTTTCATTATAGCCTTTGGTTTCATGGTAAACATTGATGAGGCCACCCGCGTTAATAACAAAGTCAGGCGCATAGAGGATACCTTTATCATGCACTATTTGACCGTGTTTTTCTTCATCTTCAAGTACATTGTTGGCCGTTCCTGCTACAATTTTTGCCTTGATGGAAGGTATCGTTTCATCGTTTAAGACCGCACCGAGGGCACACGGCGCAAGTACATCGACATCAAGACTGTAAAAGTCATCTGGGTCAACAAATTCGACGTCTGGATATTTTTCATGGATTTTTTTAATATGTTTTTCATTGATTTCAGAAAAGTAGACTTTTTTTGCGCCGGCGTCAAGCAAATTACCAATCAAGTAATCACCCGTTTGTCCGACACCTTGCACTGCGAAAGTACGCTCACTCATATCGTCCGTGCCATATATTTCTTCAAGTGCGGCGCGAATGCCGTGGAATGCGCCCCACGCTGTTGCTGGGGAAGGGTTGCCGCTTTTACCTGGCAAGCCGACCACATGGTCGGTTTCCATACTCACATAATCGAGATCCTTCGTTGAGGTATTGATGTCCGCTGCGGTAATGTAGCGGCCATTAAGCGTTTGCACGTAACGTCCAAATGCACGGAAATAGGCTTCACTTTTCACTTCATCAGCCTTTCCGATGAGCACACTTTTACCCCCGCCGAGATTAAGACCGGCCGCTGCCGCTTTATAGGTCATGCCGCGTGCCAAGCGAAGCACATCGAGTGTGGCGTCTTCTTCATTGTCATAGTCCCAAAGACGCGTCCCACCAAGAGCGGGACCAAGGGTCGTATTGTGAATACAGGTAATACCGCGCAGTCCAGTAGTTTTGTCATGGAAAAAGACAAGCTGTTCGTAGCCATGTTTCTCCATGTAGTCGAATTTTTTCATAAAAAAAGCCTCCTTGAAATATTTAAGAGCATCATTCAAACGCCTCACTATGAAAGCGTTTTTACATGGAAATTATATCATGAAGGTGGTGGTTGTGCAACGCTTTGCGTGAAATATTTGTCATATAAATCCTTTAATCAGGTAAAGTAAAATGCCTTAATGACCTTATCTGCGCAATTTTTCAAAAAGAAAGAAGAGGCGCGTTTGCGCCTCTTCTTACACTGCAACGATATTGATCAGTTTGCCGGGAACGACAATGATCTTTTTAATGGATTTGCCTTCAATGAAACGGCTAACGTTTTCACTGTCTTTTGCCATTTGTTTAAGGGCGTCTTCACTGGTGTCTTTAGGGACGTCCAGTTTATCCCGCACTTTACCGTTCACTTGCACAACAATGGTGACATTGTTATCAACTTTGAGTGTTTCATCACTTGTAGGGTAGGATGAAAAGACAAGCTGCTTTTCAAAGCCGATGTGTTCGTTGATCTCCTCAGCCATGTGCGGCGCAAACGGATTAAGCAGTTTTAAGAACGTGCGCAGTGAGCCTTTTGTAATCGCACCGGCTTTGAGCGCATCATTGACAAACGTCATCAGTTTGGAAATGGCGGTATTGAACTTAACGTTTTCAATGTCTTTATCGACGCCTTCAATGGTATCTTGAAGCTGTGAGGTAAGGGAGGCATCTTCACTGTCACTCACCATCGTTTGGAGTCGCCAAACCTTATCAAGGAAACGGCGTGCGCCTTTGACTCCATTTTCGCTCCAAGGCGTTGCCTGTTCATAATCCCCGATAAAGAGAATATACGTACGCAAGGTATCGGCCCCATACGTCTCAATGGTTTCCATGGGGTCGACGACGTTGCCTTTGGATTTACTCATCTTATCGCCATCAGGGCCTAAGATAAGGCCTTGGGCGGTTCGTTTTTTATAAGGTTCAGGCGTGGGCACCACGCCGATATCATAAAGGAAACGGTGCCAAAACCGCGAATAAATAACGTGGCGGGTGACGTGTTCCATGCCGCCGTTATACCAATCCACCGGCAAATACGTCTTTAACTTGTCATAATCCGCAAGCGCTTCGCTGTTGTTTGGGTCAGTGTAGCGAAGGAAATACCAACTCGACCCAGCCCACTGTGGCATGGTGTCCGTTTCGCGTTTTGCCGCCCCGCCGCAGCGCGGACAGGTGGTATGCACAAAATCAGGGTTGCTTGCAAGCGGTGATTCACCGTCCTGGGACGGTTCAATGGCATCAATGTCAGGAAGCGTAACCGGCAGATCGCGTTCATTCACTGGCACCATCCCGCACGCAGCGCAGTGTACGATTGGAATCGGTTCACCCCAGTAACGCTGGCGGTTGAAGGCCCAGTCTTTCATTTTGTAATTAACAGCGCGCGTGCCTTTGTTTTCAGTTTCCAAATGGTTGATGATGGTATCAATGGCGGTTTGAACGTCCAGTCCGTCAATGACGGGTGAATTTACAAGGGTGCCTTCTTCTGTATCGGTGTAGGCTTCCTTGGTGACATCGCCGCCTTGAATGACTTCACGGATGGTGAGGCCATGTTCTTTCGCAAACGCAAAGTCGCGCTCATCATGCGCCGGAACGGCCATGATGGCGCCTGTACCGTAGTTCATCATGACATAGTCCGCCACAAATACCGGAATGGTTTCTTTGCTCACTGGGTTCGTTGCGGTGAGGCCTTCAAGTAAGACACCGGTTTTGTCTTTCACGAGCTCTGTGCGTTCAAACTCGGTTTTTAGCTTGGCATCCGCGCGGTATTGTTGGATGGCGTCCATGTTTTTAATGGTTTGTGACGCTTGGTCAATCAAGGGGTGTTCAGGCGCGATAACCATGAAGGTCGCACCATAAATGGTATCGGGACGCGTGGTAAAGACATTGAGGGTATGGTCAACTTCATTGACAGGGAAGTCAATTTCTGCACCCACACTTTTGCCGATCCAGTTTTGTTGTTCACGTTTGATTCTTGGCAGGGTTTCAAGGTCTTCAAGCCCTTCAAGCAATTTCTCCGCATAGTCCGTAATTTTTAAGAACCAGACGTCTTTTTCTTTTTGAACGACCGTACTGCCGCAGCGGTCACACTTTCCGCCCTGGCTTTCTTCGTTTGAAAGCACGACTTTACAGGATGGGCAGAAATTGACGTGGGTTTTACTGCGGTACGCAAGATTGTTTTCAAATAACTTGAGGAAAATCCACTGCGTCCATTTGTAATAATCAGGGTCCGTGGTATCAACTGCGCGGTCAAAGTCAAAGCTGAAGCCGGCACGTTTAAGTTGATTGGTAAAAATCGCGATGTTGTCATCGGTGATTTTACGGGGGTGCACATTTTGTTTCATCGCATAGTTTTCGGTCGGCAGGCCAAAGGCGTCAAAGCCAATTGGAAATAAGACATTGTAGCCTTCCATGCGGCGTTTGCGTGAGACGATTTCCAGGCTGGTGTAGGCACGGATGTGCCCAACATGCATGCCGGTGCCTGAAGGGTAGGGAAATTCAACAAGAGAATAGTATTTGGGTTTTTGTGAACCATCATCCGCATGAAACACATTGTTTTCATACCAGGTTTTTTGCCATTTCCTTTCAATGGCGCGTGGGTTATATTTCATAGAGGGTGCCTCCTTTTAATGGGGATTACAATAAAAAACGCCCTTATTAAAAATAAGGACGACTGAGCCGCGGTACCACCTTTGTTCAACAAGCACTTAAGTCCTTAACGCGGAAAACGGCGCATGTTTGGCATGCGCGATTCCCCAGATGAGTTCATAGGCGTGCATTCCTGGTTTTCACCACCCACCAGGTCTCTTTTGAATGCGTGCATATTACTACGTCTGGATCAACATCGTTACGTTTACATATAGCATAAATAAAGCAGCGTAAAAAGTCAAGGCCTAGCGGTCAAACTCATCATCGTCTGAATCCTGATTAAAGTCATCGTTTTGTTCGTCCGCGTCATCACGGTTTTGTTGTTCGTCTTTGAGGCGCCTCTCAATGGCTTGGGCGTTTTGAATGCGACGCTGGATTTCAAAGGCAAGGCGCGACGTTTGTCTAAAGCCGATGAAAAGTAAAATGATAAAGATAATGAAATTGAACATGACAAGGTTATTGAATATGAGCACCACAAACAGTAACGTTGAGGCGTAGGTCATCATTACAAACATTTGTTTGAACGGCACTTCTTTTAAGCGTTGCTGGATTAAAAAGGCATTGAGGCTAACAAATATTAAAAATAATATAATCGCGGAAATAAACTCGGTAAAGAAGGTGAATGACGCCCATACCCCGCGAAACTGTGAGACTTCTTCATTAATCGCGTTAAAGACGGCATTAAAAAAGGCGTTTTGTTCAAACCCTTCCACATTGAAATCCAAATTGTGAATGCTTTGATGCATCTCACTGATCGGTTTTTCCACAAATTGTTGGTCAATGAACATTTCATCAATGCTGATATACATGGTATCGCCGTTTAGGACAATGTGGTTGGTATCATACGCACTTGCATCATAGGTGTCATGGCTATCGAGATAAACACTGAAGCCAAGGCCAAACATACTTTCTTCAAAGAGTTCGTGACGCATGGTTTCATCACAAATGAGTTCTGCGTCTTCAATGTTACAGTCCGCACTCGGAAACGAAAAATTTTCACGGATCGCGGCGCGCGTTTCATTGGTTACCGCGTCAAACTGCATGACGCGGATGATCGGCCCCACTGTCATGAGCACTGCAAAAAAGAGCATAAAAAAAATCGGAAAGATGAGACGGTCTTTACGGTATTTGATGAGTCCTTGTGGGGCTACCAGCGCGAGCCTTATTCTATCAAGCATATTATCACCTTCTAAAATTATATCATATGTGCATTTTTTTGGCATGGATTATGTTAAAATGCCTTCGAGGTGGAAACATGGACCAACAAAAACGCTATCGTACCATGAATGCATTTTTAAGGGACCGTTTCGGTGAGAAAGTGTTCAAAGTCCCTTTGAACGCTGGGTTTACCTGCCCCAATAAAGATGGCACGAAAGGCACGGGGGGGTGCACATTTTGTTCACCCAGTGGCTCAGGTGACTTTGCGGGTGAAAAGGAAGATCCCTTTCATGTGCAGTATCAACACGTTAAAACGAGACTCAACCAAAAGTGGCCGAACGCCAAAACCATCGTCTATTTTCAGGCCAACACCAATACATATGGTGATGTTGAGACACTCAGACGCATGTATAAAGCAGCGCTTTCACTGGATGAAAACATCGTCGGAATCGCGATCGCTACGCGCGCGGACGCGCTTGGTGAGGATGTGCTTGATTTACTTGAAGCACTCTCTAGACGCACGTTCGTACAAGTGGAAATTGGCCTTCAGAGCATGCATGAAAAAACAGCGCGCAAAATCAACCGTGGGCACGATTTAAAAACGTTTGACCAGGCCATTCATGCGCTCACGTCCCGCGGCATTTTTACGGCCGTCCACATTATCAATGGGTTTCCGTGGGAAGATGAAACCATGATGCTTGATACGCTCACCCATGTCAATAATCTTGGCGTAGACGCCATTAAAATCCATATGCTTCACATTACTAAAAATACGGCCATGGGCGCCGCCTACCAGCGTGAACCGTTTGCGCTTCTCAGTTTAGAAGACTACGTTGATATTACCGTTAAACAACTCAGGCGCCTGCACCCTGACATTGTTGTGCAGCGCGTTACAGGCGACGCGGTCAAAGAAGACTTGTTAGCACCACAGTGGACACTCAAAAAGTTTGTGGTCATGAATGAAATCGATAAAACCATGCGCCGCCTGGACGCGTTTCAAGGGGACATGTTAAGTAAATAACCTGTCGATTCAAAAAAGTAAAGCACCCCAAGCAAATCCGCAGCCCCACCGGGTGAGGCTTTTCTTAGCGTAAAGTTCAAGTTTTCCATATCACACGCTAAAATATCGGTCTCTTTCAATGTTTCTTTTACGTCTTCAAGGGTGCCACGTTTATAAAGGGTGGTATCATCAAGATGCGCCATGATGTGGGTGAGTTTGTGAAATCCATGCCAATGGCGCGTAGCGGGTTTCCACCAGGAAAAAATGCTTGGAAAACCGTCACTCACTTCTCCGCGCACCCCGCGGATGTGGTTGACCTGGTACGCTTTTTCACCGGTTGATGCCGGTGTTTTTTTATGGGAAAAATCATGGCTTTCAATCGTTTTTCCCCGTGCTTTAAGTTCATCTAAAAAGGAATCAAAGTCGCCGCCATTAAAAACACTGCGCGTAAAATGCGTTAAGACAAGCCCAAACAAAAAGTGCGCGCCCTTGTGGGTATTGCGCCCAACACCTTCAAAAATTCGCGCTTCATGCATTTGGCCGCGTTTCCTCAGTGCCTCAAGCGTGTCCTTTCCGTTTAACGCCATGCCAATATATTCTTTGAACGCGTCTTCAAGCAAGGGGAATGCATGCAAAAAATGCGATACATTCATATCACGGTGAATGCCGCTGGTTTTATGGCTTACAAGCCCATAGCACGGATAGGTGAAAAGTTCTCGCCTGAGTGCCATGGTGGCCTCTTTGGCAAGGGCATGTTTAAAGAAGGTGTGCACTTCCTTTTTATAATGCGCCACAATGTCGTCATGGCTATGCCGTCTATTCCGCCGGCACGTATGCACATCGCCGCCGCAAACCATGCAATGACGTTTATGGGTTCTGTGCAGGGTGCGTCCGTTTTCGTGGACATCAATATCAACCAAGCGGCCGATGGGATGGGTCGCTTCAAGCCAGGTACTCACGCGTTTGACCTTAGAGGCCGGTTTGTCTACACGTGCATAAGCGAGGTGCCCATCGGCGGTTGTTTCGGTGTGAAAACCCGTTTGATACAGTGTATGCAAAAGTGCCTTAAAAAGTAAAACGACAAACCGTTCCTCACCGTTCACTTTTTCTTTTCCCGGCATATTGGCCTTGACAGTAATAAACGCGGGGGCGTCCCCATTTTCTTTAATTAATGCTGCACGCGTCTCACGCGCCGCCAAGATATCAGTGGCGTCCATGATGATCCTTAAGGGTGCGGATGGTTTTTTGACCCTTTTCACTAAGCAAGTACTTGTAAGTCGCGTCAGGAACGTAGCGTTTAATTGAAGAGACCCCGTTTCTTTTAAGGAGTTTGCGCACGGTTGAGGCACTGATGGGCGCATGATCAATTTCTTTTCTAGGAATAACAACGAGTGCGTCCCCGAGGTAATGTGCCATGGTTTCATTGTAGACATTGGTCATGGGGGAATAGGGTTCATCTCCGACGTAGCGGGCGGTAATGTTAAAAATCTTCATGTAATGTTGTTTGAATGTGAGCACATCGATAAGGGCGTGCTCTTTTTTAATGGTTTCTTCTTTCGATAAAAAGTATTTGGGAAATGTTGCGTAGGACACCAAGTAGTTTTTAGTGGGGAGCACGTGTATATTGCTTTGGTTCTTGAATGTTTCTTTAATGATGTTAAAACGGTCTTCAAACGGGAAAAATGAGCGGTCTTCACTGACCACAAAGACACACAGAGTCTCATGATATTTGGCCGCTTCATGAATTAAATGGACATGGCCCTTGGTCAGGGGATTGGCATTAATGACCACGCTGCCTTTTTGTTCACCGGATAGACCGTGTTTCTTTTTGAGGCGTTTGAGCGTTTCCTCAATATCCCCACTGCGTTCCATGAATGCCATGTTCATCGTCTCAACAATTTTTTTAAAACCCAGACTTCTAAAAATGTCGATATGTTCAGGCTGCGTATAGACAAAGAGATGGGTTTGGTTGTTTTCATGCAGGGTCTTGATCAATTGACTCATCAGGGTGTTTAAAATGTTTTGACCCTGATACTTTGCATCGACGGCCACACACTTAATGATATTGCCTGCGGCTGAGGCGGTCGCAATGATTGACTCCCCTTCAAGCGCAATCAAGGTAGTGTCAATATCATCTTCATAGACAAGGCCGTATCGTTTTAAAAAGGCTCTGGTACGCGTGCGTTCTTCACCGAGTAATACCGTTTTGATTTGCATGGAATCACCCTTTCCTAAACAGTGTTGCAAGCGGTTTGCCGTGGCGGGATTCGACCGTGCCGAGTGTTTTTTCAGGGGGTGTTATGGCGCGTGGTTCACCGCTTAAGTCGTGCGCTTTTTCAAGTAACATTTCAATAGACATAACCGGGAGATGACTGTCTTTAAAGCGTTCAATTAAGTCCCTCCGGCGCGGATTGATCGCGATTCCGCGTTCCGTGATGAGTACGTCCACATGTTCACCTGGTGTGGTAATGGTGGTCACTTTCTTTTTAATCAGGGGCATGCGCCCTTTAAAAAGCGGCGAGACAATGATGGCAAGTTTACTGTCTTCAGCAGTATCGCTATGACCGCCGCTACCGCCGATAATTTTATGATGCATGTCCGTGGTCACATTGACATTGAAATCACAGTCAATTTCTGCTGCACCGAGAATGACAATATCAAGATCTTTAATATGTCGAGCATCATTAAGGGGATTGGCATACATATCGGCACTGATGGCCCGGTGATGGGCATTTTTGCCAATGCTTTCAATGGCCGCTGCGTCAAAGCACTGGACATCATATAAATCCCGAACAAGGCCTTTTTCAAGCGCCTCGACATGGTAAGCGGTGATCCCGCCGGTAAAGAAGGATGCAGTAAGGTTTTTATCGTTTAAAATATTCACAAATTCCTTGGTAATCGCAAGTGAAATCCCGCCGGCCCCGCTTTGAAAGCTGACGCCGTCTTGGATCATGCCGCTTTGGAGTAAAAACCGTTTGGCGTCACGGGCAATTTTTAAACCAATAGGATCCTTCGTAATGCTCAGGGTTCCACTCACAATCCCGCGAGGGTCCCCTATTGAATCGACGTGAACCACCATATCGACATCACGCCCATCAATCTGGGGATCATCAATGGTTTCAACCAATGTATCGGTAATACACACGACGGTTTTCGCGTGCGCCACATCCTCCATGACATACCCAAGTGAGCCGCAGGCACTTTTGCCTATCGCACCGCTCGCATTGCCGGCCATGTCGACTGTGGGCGCGGCCACAAAGGCGATATCAATCAAACTTTCGCCTTCTTTAATGGCGCGCGCACGTCCCCCGTGTGTTTGCATGGTAAGACTGCCTTTAAGGCCATGTTCGTAAATATACTGAGCAACAGGCCCGTTCATATAATTGGTCGTAATCGAATGGATATGCCCGTTTTTAATGCCATCAATAATGCTTGTGTAACTGGGGAAGATCGCTGAAATAAACAAGTGCATACCCTGAATATTGCGTGCATAGAGTTTTTCAAGCACCGTATTGATAATTCCGTCCCCATTACGCAGGTGATGGTGAAAACTTACCGACATTCCATCGTTGAGCGTCAGATTATCAAGCGCGTGTTCAACCGACGTTTCAAACATCGTTTTCACCCCCTGATTGATAGGTGTGAACCTTTTCAAGCAAGGCTTTCGCGTGGTCAATCACTGGTTTATCAATCATTTGTCCGTCCAGTGAAAAACGCATGGAACCATGTTTTTCATGCATGGCAACAATCCGCTTTGCTTCTTCAATGCGCTTGACACTGGGCATGAACGCCTGGTTGATCGGATGCACCTGGTTAGGGTGAATGGCAGCCTTGGCGTCAAATCCAAGGGACGCAGCGTAGGCTGCATCGCGGGCCAGTGCGTCGTCATCAGATGTAGTCCAGGGAGTATCGATTGCATAGAGTCCGTGTGCACGCGCTGCCATTAACACGTGGCTGCGCGGATAAGATAGCGTTTCTTTGGACATGGTGCCACCAAGTGCATGCATTAAATCAACGCCACCAAGGAACAAGCCCTTGACGCACGTATGTGTCGCAATCTCTTCAAACTTAAAAAACGCGTCCGGCGTTTCAATGAGCGCAATCACATGACAGGGTTTATATTCATTTAAGTATTCAAACACATTGAGCGTATCGGGTGAAGCTTTGGGCAAAACAATGCCGGTGATGGGAAGCGAATCAATGGCATTTAAGTCTGCTTTCATCAGTGCTTTATCGGCGTTGATGCGGATGTAGACATCCACTGATACTTCGTGAAATGTTAAAAATCGTTCAGTGAGAAGCCGCGCGTCTTCTTTTTCACTGGCGCTTACTGAATCTTCAAAATCAATGATGACCGCGTCCGCTTCAAAGACATCCATGTTTTGAAGCATACGCGGCACATTTCCGGGAATAAACAAAAAACTTCTAGCCATTGTCATCCCCCTTGTAGCGTTTAATCGCCGCAATCAGGCGCGCTTCAATCGCATAATCAAGTGCCCCTCTGTCTTCAAGGGTGAGATCGACATTGCGCACTTCATGCGTCTTTAGAACGCGGCGTACGAGTGTTTCAATATGATCATAAAACGCGGCCGCAACCACGCTTTCGATATGGACGTTCCCCGTGCCTTCTTTTAGGGTAATCATGCAGTCACTGGATTCTAAACTTCCTACCGTGATGGTTTTAGCCATGTTTTCGCCTACTTTCAATCAAAGCTAACGTACGGTTCATATGATTTTTAACAATCATGATGCCTTCATCTGTCCCCATGCCCGGTTTGGCGAGTACTTGCTTGGCGTTACACGCCATTGCAATGGACGTCGTAATTTCACTTGAGATGTTGGTTTCATTGCATGACCCACCGCTATAGGCTCCAACACCCTTTTTGAGACAATAACGGAGTGCTTCAATGGTATTGTTCACCCCGCCTAAATCAGGCGTTTTGACCTGCAGCATGTGCGCCGCATTTTCATCGGCGAACACTTTGACATCATCAAGTGTATTGCACCATTCATCGGCAACAATCTCAACATTGACCGCATCATCACTGTCTATAAGCGTTTTAAGTCCTTTGAGCGCTTCAAGCGTGTCTTCGCGGTTCCCTTTGTCGATGGGACCTTCAATGCGCAAGTGAAACGGTGCGGCTACAGCCGAGAGTGCTTTAAGGTACGCAAACACTTTATTGAGATTGTCCTCATAAATCATGCCAATTGTGCCATACACATCAATATGTAAGATGGGGGCATAGGATTCACGCACACGTTTGGTGATGATACGGTTACGGAGCCATTTGACGTAATCTTTTAGTTTCTCCCCATCACGCCCCAGTTTATCTTTAACACTGTTAATGAGCGCATGGGGGAGCACATCGATTTCTTTCATGACCATTTTATCAACACCGCTGTAGCGGTCATCCCCGCTTTGCGCAAAAAGGGGCACGGTGTGATAGGTGGTATCCTTGATGCCGTATTCATCGCGCACCACTTCACTGATGGTGCGGTTTTGAACTTTCGCAACCCCATCAAGCAGTGCTTGGGTAATGCCATAACGCAAAGCCGTATGGATGGGCTTGCCGTCAATGTTGAGCGTATCAAACCGCCGTGCGTGCACCCTGAACGTTTCAAGGTCAATATTCATAAGCAAGGGTTTGATTTTTTCATCAAAAAACGTTTTGGCTTTTTTCGCTTCAAACAAGGCATCGCGTCCCCCTGCACCACTGTACTGGACCGCCGTCGCATCACCATAAGCGATTTGGCCGTTTTCAAGCACAAGCATGATCGAAAGGGATTCTCCCGCCTGGCGAATCGTTTTGAAATGCGGGGTCACCGTATCGCCTACATATGTGAAGCGGTCCAGTTCTGCACCGCTTTTAATGGCAGCCTGGTCATCAAAATAAAAACCAGTCAGACCCACAGACGTTACCACATCAACGATTTTCATCAGTATCACGCCTTTTGGGCCGGCCTACAAGATTGCCGCGGCCGACCGCATAAATATCATCAATGGTCATTTGGAAACTGACGTCGCGCCCTTCATGGGTAGCTCGCGCTTTGAGCGCATCGCGGTGAAAGGTTTTGATGTCATCATCAAATGGCAGATTGCCAAACTCCAAAATGCGCAGGTTGCCGTGTTGATCGCGCGCGGGAAGGATTTTACCCTGATTTTTTTCACTCGGCGCAAACGGTACATCCAAAATACCACTTTCAAACGCTTTAACCACACCTTGTGCAAAGTCCCCCTTGCCGACATTGAGCGTGGCATATAACAAGGACTTCACTTCGCGTTCAATCATTGATTTTTCCTGTTTGAGCGCTTCAGATTGCGGGGTTTTTTGATCCTTCAATAAGTTCGTGATGATCTTGCTCGCGCGCAGTCCCTCCGCATTGGCTTCCTTGGTCGGAATGCCCTGGGATTCGTGTGGGCTTTTGGTAATAATCTTACTCGCGCCGCCCATGGACGCAACCGTTGCGCCCAGGGAAATAATGCCCATGGACGCCGACTCATCTTCAGGAAACCCACCCATCCACTGATGAAGGACGGTCGTCACAAAGACATCATCATAGCCAAACAGTTTCAAATAATAGTTGGTCAGTTCATCAAGGGTTTGAAGCGCCGCAATATCTTGGGTCATATTGCCGCCTTGCCCATACCCGACCGTGATGTTTTTCACGCCTTGCTCTGCGGCCAAGATGCTTTCAATAATTGCAATCGTATGGGAAATGCTTGGCGGCACAAGAGTGCCGGTAAGCGGACCAAAGGGCTCGCGGTTCAGTTCAATACCGGCCTCAGCGTAATAGCCGACCAGGCGGTCAACATATTGCCAGTAGCGGATGGTATCTTCAAGCGCGATATGCTTGGCGTACGGTATATTATAAGAGATGCCGCCGCCTTCATTGCTCGTCCACCCTGAGGCGTGAATAATTTCACTAAGAAGTCTCGCATCAGGCGTCCCGTGGCGTGCTTGCAAAGGGGCATCGACATGTTCAAACACTTTCAGACACCCTTCAACCCCGTGGTTGACCGCAGGAAAGCCGTTTAAGAGCGACCGTTTGGCCTTGATGCTTTGCTTGATGGCATCTTCAGCATTTGTATAGCGGTTTTGCCGTGTATAAGAATCAATGGTCGACGGCAAAAAGTCGGCACCACCTTCCTTATTCAAATGATTGAGCAAGTCAATATGCTCATCGACGAGCGCCACGCCGGCCCTCGGCTGAAGCAGCGTCTCGCCTTTCATTTTGGCTTGTCTGAGTCGTTTCGCAAAATTTTTATGATAAGGGACGGTTTTTAAAAATGCCACCGCGTGTTCAAATTCCAGTCGTTCATCCCCGCCGGTGGGCCAGTGGCCCCTGATTTCCTGGCGGATTTCCAAAAATGCTTCTAAGGACAGTTTTTTATTTGTGATCACGTGAGACACTCCTATTTCAAATGACGTTTTAGTAGTTTTAGTGCCAGCCTCGGATGCTTCTGAGAAAGCAACCCCATGGCGGCCATGATATAGTGTTCATCGATTAAAAATTCTGCATCACTCGGTCTTAATTCCAGTTTTTTGTTGCTTTTTTTGTTCACTTCCCGCAAAATTTCCTTGCTGTTGGGTTGGTTGATGAGCACCCCACCGGTGCCAATCACATATTTGATATCCGTCAGGTCTTTACCGGTTTGATAATACATGTTACCAAGCGGCGTATACACCACTTCAACCGTCCCGACATGGCGGCTCATTGAATAATCGGCACAAATGCGCGCCAATGCCTGATCAAATGCCTTTTCTTCATCGCTCTCAGGCAAGTAATCCACATTTTCCTGGCGCTTTTCTACCGATTGTTCAATTTGCGCTTCACTATAATCCTTGTCTTCATAATCATAATATTGTTGAAATTCATAGGGACTGACAAGCCCCACCAGTGCATTGGCACTGTAGCGCATGCCAAGATCACCCTCAACGGTGCGTTTGGCAAAGGGTTCCTGTAAACCTTTTAAAATCACTTCAGTGCGTTTGGGATAGCCCTCACCAATAGTGTGAACATCCGTGGTTGCCCCACCAATATCAACAACCATCAATTCACCAAACCCTACTTCATCCTCATGACCCTTGGATAAGAGTTCAGCGGCCATGAGCACACTCTCGGGTGTGGGCATAATAATTTGACCGGTTTTTTCTTCAGCCTGTTTAATGCCTTTGGCTTCAATGATTTTATCAATAAAAATTTTACGAATGATTTTTTTGGCCGGGTCCACATTCAATTTTTTAAGTTTTGGCATCACATTGTCAACAATATGGTATTCAAGTGTGGCCGCACTGAAAATGGCATCAATTTCATCCGCCGCGTCCTTGTTGCCAGCAACGATGATTGGCACATCAAGGGACGCTTCTGCGAGTTTTTTTGCGTTGTGAATAATGACATCACTGTTGCCCCCATCGGTACCGCCCGCAAGCAAGATGATATCGATGGGTTTATTTTTAAGCTGTTTGATTTCCTTTTTGCCAAGGCGGAAGGTGTAGACTTCTTCTACCAGTGCCCCCGCACCAAGGCATGCACGCTTGGCCGCTTCGGCTGTGAGTTCTTCAACCAGTCCAATGGCCGCCATTTTTAAGCCGCCCGCCGCACTGGAGCATGCTGAAACACCTTCAATTTCACCCATCTCAGGGTGGGCATTTTGAAGTTTTTCCATGGCTTGATTAAAGCCTTCTAAAACATCGGTTTTGACCGTGGTCATGGCACGGGACGTGCCAATAATTTCTTCATCGTCCAAATCCACGGCCGTCAGTTTCGTATAGGTGGAGCCAAAATCAACGAGGAGGTGGGGTCGCATATTATCCCAAATCCTTTTTTAAGTCCTCGACCGCTTTTTCAATATCGCTGCCAGGGGGATAGACACGGTCGAATCCCATTTTTTTGAAGCGTTCTTCAACACTTTTAAATGCTTGCTTGCCAACCACAATGTTGCCCCCAACATAGAGCTTGACATGACCAAGCCCCGCTTCGATCATATTTTCCTTCATATGTTTACAGTCCATCTCACCGTGACCATAAAGGGACGAAACCATTACGGCCTCAGCGTCTGTTTCAATCGCTGCGTTGATAAAATCTTCCTGACTTGACAACACACCGATGTTGACCACATTGAATCCGTGTTCCCTTAAAACATGGTCAATGATCTTGTTGCCTACAGCATGAACATCTGCACCGATCACACCAATTACTACTGTGTGCAAACCAATCATCTCGCTTTCTAATGTTTTCACATGAAAAAGGATCATTTTACGATGGTAAAATCATCCTTAATGCTTTTTTTGTAAACGAAAGAAAGAGTCTCAATGGACACATCACTTGCTAAATACGCGAATATAGCGTTGTTTGAATTCGCATTAATCATGATCGTCCCTCTTCTTTTCGCCATTGTTGTAAACGTTTCCACAATTTAATTATAAGCCCTTTTCCATAGAATTCAACCGGTTTTTAATGACTGTTGTTTTGTGTACGAATTATATAGTTCGCGCCATAAAAAAAGACATCCAGCGGATGTCTTTAACCAAAATATTCCTTGTGCCTAAACTGCATCTTTCCAGCTAATAAGCGCATGGGAAATTTGCCGATGAACTGATTGTAATAAAGCACCTTGGAGTTATAGCGCAACCGACATTGCTGGAGCGCTTCATATTGTGTTTTCAATGTTTGTTGTGAAGGGTTGCTTGTCTCATCGATGCACAAATACAACGTATGGATTGCTTTGAATAGGGTTTGGCGGTCTTTTAATGTGAGTGCGCGGATTTCTTGTGATTTATACTGCTTTAAGACATCAAAGTTACCGTCATGATCGTGATGCGCAAATTGGTCCGCATGATTTAAAAATACATGCAAACTTTCAATCAGTTTATTGTGAAAACTAATCTCAAGGCGCGTCACTTCATTCCAAAGCAGTAAGGTTTTATTTCGCAGGCGTATTAAAACGATAATTAACGTGATGATAATGAGTGCCATGATGATGGCGTCCATCACAGGATTAATGGCCATGAGTCATTCTCCTTTAAGCGGTATGACGTTTAAGCTCAAAGCGTTGATAATAATCTTCAAACTCATTTGAGTATTTCATGAAACGATCAAGAATGTAGGGTTCGAAGTAATCCTTGAATTCCAGTTCAAGCAGTTCAACCGCGCGCTTGTGATTAAACGCGGCTTTATAGTTGCGGGATTGTCTTAAGATTTCATAAAGCTCCGCGAGCAGGATGATTTGCCCTTCCTGAGAACGCTGAATTTTCTTCATGCGTTCTGTGAAGTGCTTGTCCGCGGTCTTTTCAAAGTGTGCACGCACAATGTCTTCACTTTTTTGGTTGAGCTGAAGACGCTTGATGATGATACTACCAAGTATGGTTTTTTCACGGATGACTTCATAGTCTTGTTCATTAAGCACATCCTTGTCTTCATATTCGACAATACTGAGATCACGAATCTTGTCGACATGGATTTTTGAGTAATCATAAATCTCACTGCAGACATTGGGCGAAAGCCCAAGAATGGTCCCAAGGCGCGAAGCCATTTCCGCAACCCGGAAAGCGGACTGTTTTTGTTGGCTTTCGGAGTGAAGGTTGAATACACTGATGACATCAAAGACATCCCCAACAACCGCCTTGAAGTCACTTTCCATATCGCGGCGTTTGAGCAGTTCTTCTTTTCGTTTATTATTCATCATTTGGCCAATGGCCACAGAGGAATAAAGCGCAATGAAGAAAATGATCAACACAAGTGTGCGAAGCAGGATATCGATGCTGATCTGGTATTCATCCACAACCAAGTAATTATAAAGGCCTTGAATCGAATCCGCTTGTTCGTAAAGGGGATACATGATGGTCACGTGAATGACCGTCATGAGTACGAGCACCCATTTAAAGAGGATTCTAAGCAGCGTCGCATTTTGATAAAGGGCAATCACAACAAGCGCAAAATAAATGAGGACGTAGCCCGCTTGGGTGATTGAGAAACCCAGTACGTCTTCATACCCTTCAACCCCTAAACGGAGTTTAATATAAACACCAAAGGACGCAAGCAAGATATATACAGACGCAATATACATGGCCATTTGTTGTTTTAAAAGTGTTCTTGGGCGTTCATTGATCATGCGTTTTAGGGTGGTGTTGGTCGCAAACATGACAACACCAAATCCGAAAATGACAATATAGTTCGGGTTTTCATTGCCGATCAAGGTAAAGATCAAAAACACGGCGTTCGTAACAATCAAGATATTTTTGATGACGCGGTTACGCCGGTAAAGCACGCTCGTTTCATCTAAAATATCCACGCCTGCTTCAAAGTTAAACTTTTCTGAAGCGCGGCGCACAAGCAACTTATAAAAAAGCCGCAGACGACGACGTATTTTAGATGGTTTATTCGGGTTGCGTTTGGCTTCTTTTTTCTGCGAATACATCTTGATCCGCTCAAACGTATTACGAAAAAACATGGCGATTTTATCAAACCGTGTGACTTTATTGGGGTCATCGCCTTGATTCATGGACTCACCATATTGTTTTAACGCTTCGGGATCATCATCCGCTTTTTTAAAAAAGTCTTCGAGTGATTTATCTTTTTTTCCCACATCATCACATCCCAACCCTCGGGGTCACAATATCAAATCTCTAAATCGAGTTTGATATCCTTGTACTTTGGATCTTTGCGCGCTTCAAGCTCATTGGCAATTTGCGCAACACGTGTGCTTGCGGCGGCCGCTATGGCACCGACAATGTCATCTAAGAACGTATGGCATTTCTCTTTGTCTTGTTTTCCGCCGTAATTGAGCCTGGCAACGACAGACGGTTTATTGACATCAATGTCACCGAAATTGGTTTTACCGATGGTTCCAAATAGCCCTGCAAGTTCAAGGCCGAATAACTCATCAATTCCAAAAAGGCCCAAATCGGAATTCAATATTTCTCTTAAGGGTTCACGAATCTTGTTCTCTTCAGTTAACCTGTCAATCTCCGCACCCAGTTGAAGCAAGTGAAACGTATCTCTCAAGGATAAAATCTTTTCAACCGATTCACGGCAATCCGCACGCGAGACCTGATCGGTCCACTTGGATTGTTGTGCATAAGCAATTTCCGCAATTTCATCCACTTTAACACCACGGTCATTGAGGGTTTCAATATTCATGCGCATCATTTCATCGCGCGAAAACAGTGCTCTTTTCATTCAAAAACTCCTTATAATAATGTAAACGCTATGATTATACCACATTATAGCATTTTTGCACTAAAAGATAAATTGTGAAAATGGCTTGTTTTTGCCTTATGTATTGACTTGTTTACCCACTGCAAGCACTGCCTTGCCCTGACCGTTCAAGTAATCACGCGCTGTCATTTGTTTTTTACCGGCGGGTTTGATGGTTTCGATTAACAAGGCGTCGCGTTCGCACTGAATGACTGGGCCGGTTTTTGCGTGCGCAATCACGGTTCCCGGTGTTTCCTGTGAACCCTCCATTATGCGTGCACCATATACTTTCACGGCTTCACCGTTCACAGTGAAATAACATGCCGGTGACGGATAAAACGCCCGTATTTTACGCTCAAGGGTTTGAGCGGTTTCGGTGAAATCAAGCATTTCCTCTTCACGCTTGATGGTATACGCATAGGTGACTTCACTCGTTTTTTGCGGCGTAGCCATCACTTTATTGTTAAAAATATCGGGCAGGGTGTCTTTTAAAAGCTCACCGCCCAGGTGCGCCAGCTTTTCAAATAAGCTCGCTGAGGTTTCATCGTCACTGATGGTTATTTTACGCTGTGCAATAATATCGCCTGCGTCCATTTTTTTACTCATATACATAATCGTTACACCCGTTTCACGGTATCCGCGTTCAATCGCGCGCTGAATGGGCGCGCCACCGCGCAACTTCGGAAGCAGTGAGGCATGCACATTGATCGCACCAAGGGCGGGCATTTGAAGAAGACGCGTCGGTAAAATCTGACCATACGCCGCAGTGATAATCAGATCAATAGTGCGCCTTTCAAGGTCATCAATCACATCATGGATGCGCCTTGGCTGCATGCATTCAATGCCATGTTCCTCTGCGAACGCCTTTAAGGGCGGTGAGTGCATGGTTTTCTTACGTCCAACCGGCTTGTCGGGCTGGGTGATCACTAGGTCGATGGGATAAGTATCATGAATGGCGCGCGCAACAGTGCGGGCAAATTCAGGGGTTCCCATAAAAACGGTAGCCAAATAAATCACTCCTAAAATATTCTTGGATATTGTGTCAATGTGACATGCGTTTTGCCTTTTGAAAACGCATGCACCGCGTCACTCAGTTTCGGATACACACTGGGCTGTCCGTGGTGGCGAATCAGTAACTGCACCCGCCACTGATCGCGGCGTTTGACTGGGCGTGCGTCGCTGGGGCCAAGGACATGTAACGGATCATGGTTCAGGGTGCGTTTGAGCTTAAGCGCCTGATGATACGCCGCATCATGCGATACATCAGCCACAACAATCAGCGCGAGCTGATTGAACGGTTCAACACGGGCGGCTTTCCTAAACGCAATCTCACGGGCATAGAATGAAGGGTAGTGACTGTCTTCAACCGCTTTTAAGATATCATGCGACGCATCGTACGCTTGAATGATGACGTCCCCTTGCTTGTCCCGCCGTCCACTTCGTCCGGCGATTTGACTGAGCAAGGAGAACGTTTCACTTTCCGCATAAAAGTCTGGCACAAAAAGCGCCATGTCCGCACTTAAGACACCCACAAGGGTTACCCCCGGAAAATCGAGACCCTTGGCAATCATTTGCGTGCCGATGAGGATATCGCCTGTTGTTTCAAACTGATGAAGCAAGGCTTCATGCGATCCCTTCTTCTTTGTCGTATCACGGTCAAGGCGCATCACGTTTGCGGAAGGAAACAATGTCTTAACCTGCGACTCCGCTTTCTCACTACCAAGACCCATATAGCGAATGTGTTTTGAGTCGCACGCGGGACACCTTGAAGGCGCCGCTTCTTCATGGCCACAGTAATGACACTTCATGACGCGTTTATAATGATGATACGTCAAGGACACATCGCAGTGCGGACAGATGATGCGTTTTCCACAATCACGACAAAGTACGAAATTGGCGTGTCCTCGCCGGTTAATTAAAAGCAACGTCTGTTCCCCGCGCTTTAAGCGCGCATAAATCGCGTCCTTGAGTGTTTGCGATAAGATGGAGGCGTTGCCGGATTTAAATTCCTTTTTCATATCAACACGCTGAATGCGCGGAGGCTTCGCCCCAAGGGCGCGGTCTTTGAGGGTATGCAATTCAATGCGTCCTTCTTTCGCCTTATAGAACGTTTCAACCGATGGTGTTGCACTGCCATAAACGAGAGGCACCTGGTGGGTAGCTGCGCGAATGCGGGCCACATCCCGCGCATCATATTCCGCCTGTTCACGCTGAATGTAGGCGTCACTTTGTTCTTCATCAATAATGATGAGACCAATGGATTCAAAGGGCGCAAAAATGGCACTGCGCGCACCAATCAAAATATCTTTTTCACCTCTCAGCGCCTGGCGCCACTGATCATACTGTTCACCCGGTGAAAGCGCACTGTGATAAACACCGACACGTTCTTTAAACACACCCTTAAAGCGCGCCACGATTTGCGGTGTAATCGCAATTTCAGGAATTAATATGATGACCGCACCGCGCGCTAAGGCCGCCTTGGTAAGCGCAATATAAATTTCGGTTTTACCACTAGAGGTCACGCCGTGAATCAAATGCTCACGAAACTGCGTGAGTGAACTACGGACCGCGTCAATAATGGTCCTTTGTTCATTGGTATAATCAACCACTTTATCATTGTCATCATAAACACTTTCAATGTGGCGGTACTGTTCTTCTTGTGCACTATGGACAATTTTATTATTTTCTAAACGTTTGAGGGTATCATTTGACGCACCGGTTTCATGTAAAAGGGTACGCTTGAGAACCGGTCCATTGCTTTTAAGATACTCGATAATGGCACGCTGTTTGAACCCCTTTACTGGCACGTCTTTTAATAGAGTGATCCGTTCATGGGTCTTTTTGCGCGCGGTTTGTTTGAGCGTGAGTGTGCTTTTGATCAACCCTTTACTTTCAGCGTCTTTAAACGTCTTCAAATCACGGTGCGCGACGGTTTTTTTATCGATGGTGCTGACACCTTCAAAATACGGTTTGAGCGTTTCAGGTAAGTCATCCACACGCTTGACATATTTCACATCGCGTTTAAGCGAAAGCGCACTTGGTAACATAGCGTTCAAATACGCCATGCGCGGGCGGACATGACGAAACGCAAGACTGCTCGCAAGCTCCAAGCGTTCGTCATTGTAATAAGGTTCAATGTCGCGGATGGCGTGAATCGGTTTGATATTTTTAACCGTGCTTGACGCTTTGGTTTGGATGACAACCCCGGCGCGCACTTGATGGTTGAAGGGCACTTCAACGCGCATGCCGCGGGTGATGATGGGTTGCCAGGGACCGGGAATTTCATAATCAAACGGTTTATCAAGGGTCGCATGTTCTATATCGATGATGACTTCTGCGTAAGCGTGTTGATTCATTTGATATACCCCAGTTTTTTAAGCGCCTTGGCAATGCCATCGTTACTGAATGTATCGGTCACAAAAGTGGCGCGCGCCTTCACATCACGTGAAGCGTTACCCATCGCCACCGAAACGGGCATGGCTTCAAGCATGGCCGCATCATTCGCACCATCCCCAAAACAAACCGCCTGGTGGGCATCCACACCGTAATGTTTCAAGATGCGCATCACCCCTTCACGCTTGTCTTTACCGGGCGCAATGATATCAAAGCCGTCAGTGAGCCACGGCACAACCACGCGGTTGTCAAAATGAGACTTTATGATGCTTAAATGCGGCGCGTCCGCAAACGCCCACATTTGATAGACATCGTGATGTTTATCAAAGGCTTTGTCTTCAACTGGATAAGGAAGGTTTTGTTCTTCAAACATCGCCTTAACGTACGCACTTTTTTGATTGACCGCTTGTGTTTGACTGCCAATGAAGCCATACGTCATTGCTTCACGTTCAAAAATGGTTTTCGCCTTTTGAACCAGGGTTTCATCCATGGGGTCGTCATGGATGATGGTGCCATCCGCAAAAATAATTTGACCGTTAATGGTGATGAAGGCATCAAAAAAAGGCTTGATGGCATCAATGACCTCAAGCATGTAATATGCACGGCCCGTCGCGATCACAAGCCGGGTATCTCCGCGTGCTTTCACACGCGCGAGTGCATCAATACTGGATTGCGGCACCGATTTTGTGTTAGGATTGTATAGTGTGTGATCCACATCGAAAAATAGGATATGTTTCTTGCCCATAGACATCACCTTTGATTAAAATTATAACACATAAGCGTTTATTTATCGCGGAAAATAAGCTATAATGGATAGGCAATGAAACACGATCAGATAATTATAGGAGGACGCAAAATGCAAAATCAAATTTTTAAAAAACATGAAGTGGGTGTTTTTGCATTAGGCGGTCTTGGTGAAGTCGGAAAAAATATGTATGTCGTGGAATACCAAAATGAAATCGTCATTATTGACGCTGGCATTATGTTCCCCGACGACTCGCTCCTTGGGATTGATTATGTCATTCCCGATTATACATATCTCGCTGAGAATCAAGATAAAATTAAAGCTTTGGTGATCACCCATGGTCATGAAGACCATATTGGCGGCATCCCCTGGCTTTTACGTCATGTCAAAATACCCAAAATCTATGCGAACGGCCTCGCCGTTGGCTTGATCAAGAACAAAATGGAAGAACACAAGGGGATCCACTACAACCTCTTGGAATTTTTCGAAAACGACATTATTCGGTTTAAACACCTTTCCGTCGGGTTTTTCAGAACCAACCACTCCATCCCCGACTCATTCGGTGTTGTTGTGGGCACCCCGCACGGCAAGATTGTCCACACCGGAGATTTCAAATTCGACTTTACACCGACCGGACCCGACGCGGATTATGCCAAAATGGCAAAGCTTGGGCATGGCGGGGTGTTGTTACTGTTGAGTGACTCCACCAATGCGGAAATTGATGCCTTCACCAAAAGTGAAACCACCGTCAGTGAAAACATCAAGGATATTTTTGCCAACATCAAAGGACGCGCACTCGTCGCAACATTCGCAAGCAACATTCACCGCGTCCAACAAATCGTCGAAGCGTCCATTGCGTCAAGACGAAAAATCGCCGTGTTTGGCCGCAGCATGGAACGCACCGTTGAAGTCGGCCAACAAATGGGCTACATCAAAGCACCCCACGGCACCTTTGTGTCTCCTAGGGCGCTCAAACATTTCGCCCCGCACGAAATAACTATCATTTCAACGGGCTCACAGGGTGAACCGTTTGCGGCGCTTTCACGCATCGCCAACGGCACACACAAACAAATCAAAGTACAACCGGGCGATACGGTCATCTTCTCTTCAAGTCCCATCCCCGGCAACCAGCCATCAGTCAATAAAACCATCAATCAACTGTTTAAACAAGATGCGAACGTCATCACCCATTCACCCCTGAGTGACACGCATACCTCAGGCCATGGGGGCAGTGAGGAACTTAAATTGATGCTTAAACTGATGCGCCCCACATACTTCATGCCGATTCACGGTGAACACCGCATGCTTAAAATCCATGCGGAAACCGGCATCGCCTGCGGTGTTAAGCGCGGAAATGAATTTGTCATGGATAATGGTGATGTACTCGCACTTACGAAAAAGAGCGCACGCAAAGCCGGCAGTGTGCCAGCAGGCAACGTCTATATCGACGGTAAAGGCATCGGCGACATTGGCTCAGTGGTACTAAAAGACCGTAAAATTTTAAGTGAAGATGGGCTTTTGAGCATCGTCATCACCATCGATGAACAAAACAAGACCTTAAAAGGGAACTCCGTGATTGTCTCACGCGGATTCGTCTATATGAAAAGCCACACCGAACTGACCAAGGAACTCAGTGCCATGGTTGACAACCACGTCAAAAGCTTGTTAAGCAAATATGACACCATCAAAACCGGACTCATCAAGCGCGATGTGATTCGCTTGCTCAATGACTACATTGTCAATAAAACAGAGCGTAATCCGATGATCTTACCCGTCATTAAAACCCTATAAAGCAAACGCCGCAGAAAATTCTGCGGCGTATTTTATTTGATAAGCAAACGAAGCGAATTGAGAATGACGAGTATGGTTGAAAGCTCATGGGCCAAGACACCAATTGGCAGTGTCATCATGCCGACTGCATTGCTCAGTAAGAGGAGCACAATCACACTCACAGAAAAGATGATATTCGTGGTGATGATGCGCTGTTGGCGGATGGCCAAATCCATCACATAAGTTAGACTGCTCAGTTTGTCGTCAATAAACACGATGTCTGAGGTTTCAAGTGAAATATCGGTCCCAGTCCCCATCGCGATGGCGACATCCGCTTTTTGAAGCGCGGGCGCATCGTTGATGCCGTCCCCGATCACTAAAACGCTGTGGCCTTCGTTACGCGCTTTGTTAATAAGGGTCACTTTATCATCCGGCATGCAACCGCCTTCAATGATATCAATGCCGACCACCTCACCAATGGCACGCGCACTCTCAACCGTGTCCCCGCTCATCATGATTGGTGTGATGCCGCGGGCTTTGAGGGTCTTCATGGTCGCGCGTGCATCGTCGCGGATGGTATCGGTTAAAATCACGACACCAACCACCTTATCGTTTTCAATCAGTTTGACTGAACTTTTTCCTTCGCGCTGTTCGCGTTCATAAATGGTTTTTAAATCACCTTCAAATGCTCCGTCAAAACGGCCCACTTTGAACTCTGATGTTTCAATCGTGCCCATCATGCCCGTCCCTGGCACTTCTTTTGTAAAAACATCTTTATAAGGCGCCACATCATACGCATTCACAATGGCGCGCGCCATTGGATGGGTGGACTGGCTTTCAAGGGTCACGAGCACACGCTTGGCGCGCGTTTCACTGATGCCGCTTACGTGCAGTGCATGCACTCGGGGTTTGCCCGTCGTGATGGTACCGGTCTTATCAAAAAAGACACGGTCCACACTCGTCAGGGTTTCCATGATCGAGCCGCCTTTAATTAAAATATGCTGACGCGAGGCATTGGAAAGCCCTGAGAGCACTGCGGGCGCAATCGATGCGACAAGCGCGCACGGTGAACCGACCACAAGGACAATGATGCCACGGTAGAGCGCGTCCGATTGGCTGAGCCAGCCAAGTTGAGGCGGAATGACCATAAAAAGGATGGCCATGAGAATGACAACATACACATAGTAGCGCTCAAAAGTTTCTATTTTCGTCGCTTGAGTGGGTTGGTCGGCTTGGGCGTCTTTGACAAACTTAACAATTTTTTGAATGACACTGTTGGCCGGATTTTTAGTGGCCTTTATGATCAAGGTACCTTCTAAATTGATCGCACCGGCATACACCGTGTCGCCGACGCCTTTGGGGGCCGGCACAAATTCACCGGTGATGGCGGATTGGTCAATGCCACTTTGACCGCGTAGGACGGTACTATCAACGGGCACTTTTTCACCGACTTTGACGATCAGTACATCGCCCACATTAACATCACTGAGTGGAACGACTCTTTCTTTTCCATCATCATATTTCACCGCTTGTTCTGGTGCGAGATTTAGCAAGCTCTTAAGTTCTTTTTCGCTTTTTTTATTCGCAAAGGATTCTAAGACCCCGCTGATCGAAAAAATAATGATAAGGACGGCCGCTTCCATGTAGTTTTCTATTATAAACGCCGCAAGGGCCGCAAGAATCATTAAGATTTCAACGTTTAAATGCCGGTCCGCAATGGTGTTTTGGACCCCTTCTTTTGCTTTATAGAACCCAGCAATGATAAATGCACTACCAAAAACTAGAGCACTCACCATCGGGGCCTCGATGGTCGCGCGTATGATAAGTCCGATAATAATGAGTGCAAGGCCAGTGCCCGCAAAGAGTGTTTCACGAAATAACTTCATGTCCATAATCCCACATCCTTGGTCTTATTTTAGCACTGAATAAAGGCGTTTAACAGTACCATGCCCATAAATATTATAAATAAGATTACAATTAAGAATAATTATAAAGTAGCGGTGCAGACATGAACAAAACATTATTGAATAGTCATCCATATCGATTAACCAAAAAAGTGGCGACCTTCCAAAAATGAAGGACGCCACTTTTTTTATCGTAATGCCGACAATGTTTTATTGATTGGCAATGCCGTTGGTAAAATGCAGGGCATCGATATGCAAATGCTTATTGTGCCTGCGTCTGATATGTTCACTGAGGGCATCTTTATCGATCGCATCATCGCGGTGAAAGAGACCGAGCACAAATTGGTTGTGCGAAATCGTGCAAAGGCGGGCACCATAGGCATTATTTTCCATTAAATAATTAACAATGCGTTCATGATAAGGCGCGACCACATCATATAGCCCAAACAAAGAATGATGCGAATGTTCCAGCACATCGCCAAACATGAAATAATCATGATTCTCAAGATACCCAGACGCTTGATCAATACGGTCAAGTTCAAACATGACATGTTCAACATAAGGCAATGTTTTACGTTTTGAGAGCAAGTGCTTAAGTCCGTTAAAGTCACTAAAGGTAAGGGAAGCGATGGTGTCAATTGAACGATAGCGTTTAAATGTCTTTGTGGCTTCATCAATGGCTTTGATTTGTTTGGCCAGATCTTCGTCAATCAAAAACTTGGGCCGCGCCACAAAAACACCGAGAAAATAAACATCGTCATTAACAGGATAATGGGTCGCGTCCAAGGTTTTGGTATCAAGCAGAGTAATATGGTCGTGTTGACAAAACATCACCGCATAGTGTTGGGCAATGGTGGGCAAAAGTTCATTGAGTGACTTTTCAGCCAAGTACGCATAGCGAACCTGGGCTTCCTTTGAAAGCTTAAAGTGATGCTGAGCGGTGAGGATATGCATTAAAAGGACTTCAAGCGTCGCATATACTGAATAGCCAACTGGGAGACCCGCGCTACTTTCAATGGTAATATTCAGTCCCTTAAATACTTTATAGCCTTCATACTGAAGTTTTTTAATCATGGCCCGAATCAAGCGCTCATAGATGGTGCTATCATAAACATCAAGATTGTTATAACTCATTTCAATATGATGTTTGGTGCCCGCAATATCCATGTGTATTTCAAGCGTCAAATCTTCACGTTGTGAGACACTTGCATGAAGCCCTTCATTATAAGCCGCAATTAAAACCGGCCCCTTTAAGACATCGGCCGTCTCTCCCAGAATATTAAGAGGAATGGGCGCAAAATAAGTGTCATTATGGGGGTGATTGAAGTGTGCTTGATGACGTGTTTCAAGTGTTTGCATACCAACCCCTCCTCAACTGCATTATACACAATTAAGCGCATCCCTACAAGAAAAAAAGCGCGTCAGCGCTTTATTTGGGCGGGATATTCACTGTAGGAACAGGGTCATTCAGGTATGCTTTAAACGCATCAAAGACATGCTTGGTCATCCATGCATCTTCATAGGCATCATGTTGCTGGGTTTCAAGTGTATTGCCATACATTTCAAAGGCGGTTTTGAGTCCAAGGTCATTTTTGATGTTGAAATAATTCTTATGCAATTTTAATAAATTGACAAACCGCGTCCATTTGGTTAAAGATTTAACCTTATTGATGCGGTAGGAATCCTTGAGCGCGAGTGCATCGTTTTTGCCCCATACAATAATCGCAGGCATGTATGTTTCAAGCAATGTTTTAAAATGGACATAAAAATCATGATACTGCATGCCTGCATCCACATCTTCTTGCGTGAGATTTAAGAACTTCGTGGTACGCTTGGTAAGTTTTTTGTGTTTACTCGGCGTAATGTAGCTTGAAAATTTCTTTATGATATTGCCTTTAGGGTCTTCAAGCAAATAGCCAATCTGAATCAGTTCTTGTTTAAAGTTTTTGGTTTTATGATACGGATGCATGCTCATTTCAAAATCCAAAAACAGTTTATAATTCAGTGCATTAATGAAATCCCGCGTTTGTGTTTTGACTTTGCGGTAAGAATAAAGGGTTTTCACGCGCCTTTGTGAAGGTTGTCTGAGGGTAAGCATCTCTTTGAGGATATGACGACGTCTACGTTTCGCTTCCCCTTTTTGCGTGCGCGCCGCAATAAAAATACCAGGGTATAAAAATTTGAAATGGGTCTGATGCATGGAACGCTGTAAATAAATGCGTTTTTTCCCTTGCAGTGTCATGACACTTAACAAACGGCTGTGGTCATCATAGTGTATGATTTTTCCTTTAATGGTCATGGGCATCACCTTTAAGTGTGGTCATAATATTGTTTGCGGTTTTTTCATTGATATTCAATCCTTTAAAATCATCAATGTTCGCGCGCTTCATGGCATCGATGGTTTTAAAGTGATTGAGTAGTTTTCTCTTGGTTTTAGGCCCAACACCTGGGATGGTGTCAAGCACACTTTCATAGACGCCTTTTTCCCTTAAGTCCTTGTGGAAAGTGATCGCAAAGCGATGCGCTTCTTCTTGAATATGGGATAAAAACTGAAACAGTTTGCTGTGGGGGTCGATGGGTTTGGTTTCCCCGTACATGTCAATCAGCTCAGATGTTTTATGCTTGGTATTTTTAACAAGGCCCGCAAAGGGAATGTCCATATTGAGCTCACGAAGCACATTTTGTGCAATGTTCATTTGTTGGATGCCCCCGTCAATCACAATGAGATCAGGCCATTTAAGATCATCCATCAGCACCCTGCGATAACGCCTGTAAAGCACTTCACGCATTTGGTCGGTATCGCCGCTTTGTTTTTGAGATTCATCAAGACGGTATTTACGGTAGTCCTGTTTGCTTGGACGTCCATTTTTAAAGACCACCATGCTGCTTACAGGGTATTCACCAAAGGTATGGGAATTGTCAAACGCTTCAATGTGATAAGGGGTGGGCACATTGAGTATTTCACTCAGTTCATCAAGCACACCAAAGGTTTTATCGTATTCTTGTTGGCTTGCGGCCTGTTCATTGGCAAGAGTGTCTTCTGCGTTTGTGTTTGCAATATTCAGAATCTTGCGTTTCACACCACGCATGGGGGTGTGAAAGGTAGCGTCTATCAGTTCGCCAAGTTCGTCCTTGTTCACATCTTGGGGGACGAAGACTTCCTTGGGGGTTGGATAATTTTGATAAAACTGGGCCAAGTATTCAACCACGGCTTGGCTTACATTAGAATAATACGGCATGATTTTTCTATCGGACGCCGCAATTTTACCGTTGCGCACAAAGACAATCGCAAACGCCAAGTGATTGTCATCATGGGCAACACCAATGACATCGCGGTCCACCATGTCGTTTAAGTTAACCGCCTGTTCGTGGGTTGTGGTTGTCGTAATGGCATCAATCATCGATTTATATTCACTCGCTTTTTCGAATTCCCAGTTGTCGCTTGCAGTTTGCATTTTTTCTTTGAGTTCACTAACGACGTGACTGGTTTTACCTTTAAGAAAATCACGAATGTTTTTTTCAATGTCGCGGTAGGTTTCCTGCTGTACTGGTTTAATGCAGGGCGCGAGACACTGATCCAAATAATAATATAAGCACGGTTCATCGGGCAGACGTCCACATTGACGCAAAGGATAAAGCTTATTGAGCACCTTGATGGTTTCGCGTGCGGCTTTGACATTGGTATAAGGGCCAAACAAATTTCTGTGTTTCTTTTTGACGTTACGCGTCACAATAAGTTTGGGATGTTTTTCGCGTGTAATCTCAATATACGGATACGTCTTGTCATCGGTTAAGAGGACATTATAGCGGGGTTGATGCTTTTTGATTAAATCCAGTTCCAAAATAAACGCCTCAAGCTCACTGCTTGTTACGATATACGTAAAATCCACCACATGGGTTAACATCTTGGTGGTTTTATAGTCATGGGAACCGGTAAAATAAGAACTCAAACGGTTCTTTAAATTTTTGGCTTTGCCCACATAAATGATGTTGCCATACGTATCCATCATTTGATAACTTCCTGGTTTTTGCGGGACAGTTTTAAGCTTTTCTTTAATCATGGCATGCACCCTTTAATAATGAAAATAAAAGCGATTGCTCGCTTTTATTTTTCGTTATCATTATTGTTGTTCTTTTTTTCTTGTTCGCGCACTTCTTTAAGACCGCGTTCAATGCGGTTGGCTTTTTCAAGTGTGTCATCATACTTAAAACGAAGTTCTGGCATTTTGCGCATTTTCACACGCTTGGCCAATTCTGTACGCAGAAAGCTATGGGATTTTTCCATGGCTTCGCGTGTGTTTTCACGCTTCTCTTCATCATCATCAAGCGTGGTAAAAAGCACTGTCAGATACGACAGATCGTTGGTCAAATCAACGTCAGTGACCGTGATGAACTGAATGTCAGGGTGTTTGACTTCCAGTCTGAAAATCTCAGTCAGCGCTTTTTTTATATCACTTTCGAGTCGTTCAATTTTAGGCATTAGCGTTCTATCTCCTTCATAACAGCGGCTTCGATAACGTCGCCTTCTTTAATATCGTTAAAGTTTTCAATGGTCATGCCGCATTCAAAGCCCTGGCGTACCTGTTTGACATCATCTTTATAGCGCTTGAGACTTGAAAGCTTGCCTTCATAGACAACCACACCATCACGGAGCACACGCACAAGCGCGTCACGTTCAATATGGCCATCGGTCACATAGCACCCGGCAATGGTACCAATACGTGAAATCTTAAAGGTATCACGCACTTCAGCTTGGCCGGTAATGACTTCTTCAAATTCAGGGTCAAGCATACCTTTCATGGCACTTTCAATGTCTTCAAGGGCTTTGTAAATGATGCTGTAAAGTCGAATCTCGACGCCTTTTGATTTGGCAATTTCACGCACAGAAGCGTTTGGGCGGACATTAAACCCTAAAATAATCGCACCACTGGCAACGGCCAGCGTCACATCGGTTTCGGTGATCGTTCCAACACTTGAGCGAATCACTTCGACGTTCGCGCCATCCACATCAATGGTTTCAAGACTGCCCTTTAAGGCTTCAATTGAACCATGCGTATCACCTTTGATGATCAAGGGAAGCGTTTTGATATTTCCGTCATTCATCGATTCAAAGAGTTCATCAAGACTCATCGCTTTGGACATGCCGCGCTCTTCTTTCCACGTGCGGTGCGCACGCGTTTCACTAATCTGGCGGGCCTCTTTATCATCTGAGAACACTTTAAAGGCATCCCCCGCCTGAGGCACGTCGTTAAGGCCGATAATCTCAACAGCTTGAGATGGTTCGGCGTTTTCGATATTTCTTGCATAGTCGTCTGTCATGGCGCGCACGCGTCCGTAAGTATCGCCTACAACAAGCGTATCGCCCACTTGCAAGGTACCGTTTTGAACGAGCAGGGTCGCAACGGGACCGCGGCTTTTGTCAAGTTCACTTTCAATGACAACCCCTTGGGCTTTACGGTTCGGATTGGCTTTGAATTCTTCCACCTCTGCGGTAAGAAGAAGCATCTCAAGGAGCTCATCAACATTTTCGCCTTTTAAGGCGGACATTTCCACAAAGATGGTTTGACCGCCCCAGTCTTCAGGCAATAAGTTAAACTCTGCAAGTTCTTGTTTGACTTTATCAGGGTTAGCGCCGGGCGCGTCCATTTTATTGACCGCCACAATGATGGGGACTTCAGCCGCTTTGGCATGGTCAATCGCTTCACGGGTTTGGGGCATGACGCCGTCATCCGCCGCAACCACCAATACAGCAATGTCAGTCGCGCGCGCGCCGCGTGCACGCATCTCAGTAAATGCCGCGTGACCCGGCGTATCGATGAAGGTGATCGTTTTGCCGTTTTTCACATACTGGTATGCACCAATATGCTGAGTGATGCCGCCGGCTTCACCTTCAGTAACGCGGGCGTTACGAATGGTATCGAGGAGAGTCGTTTTCCCGTGGTCAACGTGACCCATGATGGTCACAACCGGCGGGCGGATTTGTAAGTCTTCAGGGTCATCGGCTTCTTCAATTTCATCGAACCGGCTCTTGTCCGTTACCTTGCCTTCTTCAACGGGTAAATCGTATTCGAGTGCAAGCAGCTCGACGGTTTCATAATCCAGTGTCTGGTTTTGTGTTGCCATGACACCGAGGCCCATGGCTTTTTTAATTAAGTCATTCGCACCGATGCCAAGTTGCTCTGCAAACTCTCCCAGTGTCATGCCCGGCGTATACACCGCTTTATCAACGGTTGGTTTGACGGGGCCTTTGGGTTTTGCTTGCTTCTGGGTGCTTTTTCGCTTATTTGTTTTCTGACGTTTTTTTGCCATGAAAACCACCTCTTTCTATGGGTTGAAAGTGGGATGTTTCATCAAAGGAGAATCTTTGATGGCAACCACTTTGACATGCGCACGTCCAATCGCAGAAGATAGTTCTGCTTCACTGAACGTCTGATTGCATGGAATTTGATAGGTTCGCGCTTTGTCAGTGAGTTTTTTCTTGGTGTTATCTCCAAGGTCGCGTGCCATGAAGATATAAAGATTGTTTGTTTCCTGCACGGCGCTTAGCACACGTTTACCGCCAACGACAATGTCGCCTTTTTTAGCGGCCATGCCAAGCATATTGATAAGATTATTCATCGAGTATGTGTAAAAGCGAGTCGTAGATTTCAGGATCAACGGTCACGTTGAAATGTTTGGCGATGAGGTTTTGCTTTTTCGCCTTTTCAATGACCGCGCGATCTTTTTTGATGTATGCGCCACGGCCGTGGGCACGGCCAGTGGTATCAATACTGACTTCATCCGCTTTATTTTTGACCACGCGAATCAGCGCATGCTTTTCAGCCTGTTCCCGCGTCACGATGCATTTGCGGATTGGGGGTTTACGCTTCTTCATCGTCCATATCACCCGCTTCTTCCAGTGGGGTATAATCGATGCCCTTTTCTTCAGCATCACTGATTGACTTGATGTCAATTTTCCATCCGCTGCTTTGTGCAGCCAAGCGAACATTTTGTCCCTTGGCGCCGATCGCACCGGTAAAGTCGGTATCTTCAACAATGACAACCGCTTCTTTTGTCTTTTTATCAGGGTTGATCGCCACAATCTGAGCAGGAGCAAGGGCATCCTGAATCAGTTCGTAAGGATTTTCACTCCAGCGATAAAAGCTGATTTTTTCGCCTTGAAGCGCATCTTCAACTTCGCGCTTACGGTTGGATTCACGGCCAAGACACGCACCAACCGGATCAACATTTTCATCATGGGAATAAATCGCAATCTTGGAACGTGACCCTGCATCACGGGCAAGTCCCATGATTTCAACCGTACCGTCCATAATTTCAGGAACCACTTGTTCAATCAAGCGTTTGACAAGGTTACGGTCTGTGCGTGAAACAAAAACTTTGGGGCCTTTGGTTGTCATCTCGACTTTGGTAATGTAGACTTTAAGTTTTGCGCCAATGCGCGCTTCGTCTGTACGAAGCAATTCTTTTCGCGGCAGTGATGTCTCAAGACCATGCGACAGATTCAATGTCACAAAATC
>Ga0207421_10001063_pt1 | contig 35809 bp, 28 predicted proteins | sample SodLakKL_010_SED_4_FD_187542 | JGI IMG/M metagenome (GOLD analysis project Ga0207421, IMG submission 187542) | Alkaline sediment microbial communities from Lake Tanatar, Kulunda Steppe, Russia - 8KL_010_SED (SPAdes) (version 2) | ecosystem: Environmental > Aquatic > Non-marine Saline and...
CCCGGGCATGGTGGACCGGGGCCAGATCAGATTCACGGAAACAGGCACTCGCAGGTGCCTGTTCTGCTCTGGCGTCAGCGCGTCCGAGTTGCCGTCTCGCAAAAGCAGGTCGCTGTCTGCCGCTCAGCGCGCCGGTTCCAGTCGCCAGACGCCGTCCTGATTCCCGCCGTTGTCGGTGGCCACGTGGACGATGCCGTCAGGACCAATGCGCACGTCGCGAATGCGGCCCAGCTCGCCGCGAATCAGTTCTTCCTCGTGCACCGGGATGTCGTCCCGGAACACGACGCGGCGCACCTGCTCAGCACGCAGACTGCCGGCAAGGAAATTGCCTGACCACTGATCGGCATAAGGGGTGTCCTCGGGCAGCACCGCCAGTCCTGAAGGGGGCATGGACGGGGTCCAGTCGATCACCGGGTCCACCATGCCTTCCCTGTGGCGTTCGGTGTAGTCGAAGTAGGGTTCCTGCGTCCGGTAATCCAGCCCGAGTGAAACCTTCGGCCAGCCGTAGTTCTCGCCCGCCTCGATCCGGTTGAGCTCATCGCCTCCCCGCGGACCGTGATCGGTGGCCCAGATCTCACCGGTGTCGGGATGCACCATCAGGCCCTGGATGTTGCGCAGCCCGTAGGCGTAGATCTCCGGCGCGGCATCGTCGCGCTCAATGAAGGGGTTGTCGTCCGGCACCGAGCCGTCGTCGTTCAGCCTCAGGAGGCTGCCGGCATGATCGGCCAGATCCTGTGCGCGGGGCGGTTCCGCGCCGCGATCTCCGACGCTCATCAGCAGGGTCCCGTCCGGCAGCCACGCAAGGCGCGAACCGTAGTGGCGGCCGGGTTGCGAGTACCGGTTCTGGACGAAGATCTCCTCGACGTCGTGGAGGCGCAGCTCGCGCATCTCGTCGACGATGACCTCCGGGAAGTGCTCGAGATCCAGCTCGCCGCGCGCGAGTGCAACGGCCGTCTCGTCCGGGTTGTCGGGGTTCGCGCGCGAGAAGGTGAGGTACACGAGTCCGTTGTCCTCGAATTCCGGGTGCAGCGACACGTCGAGCAGCCCGCCCTGGCCTCGCGCCGTCACTTCCGGAATTCCGACGATCTGCCGCGGGACACCCTCCCGCACCCAGTTCAGACGCCCGGGGCGTTCGGTCACGAGCAGGTCGCCTTCCGGAAGGAACGCGAAGGACCAGGTATGGTGGAGGCCGTCCACCACGTTGACCAGCCGCAACGGCTGATACTCGGAGCGCACGACCTCGGATGAGGCGGGCGCTGCGGCGAACAGGATCGAACAGGACACCAATATCGTTGACAAGTACTTCAGCTTGTACATGGCCGGTTCCTCCTCGAAATCAGCGTGACCCCCTGAGCGTGACGCGTGTATTTCCCTGTACCACACCCTAGTCGGTACCCCGCCGATCTGCAACAGCAGCTTCAGTTCTCCCCCACGCGAGCCTAACGGCAGAAGCAGTCGCATGCAGCGAGCGCCCTGCTGATCGGCTAGGGTAGAAAGACAGGCGATCCTTCGGAGCAGACACGATCGACGCAAGCATCGAACACTTTCTGGGTTTGGGCATCGCGCTTGCCCTCGGCCTGCTGATCGGACTGGAACGCGGCTGGCAGCGCCGGCAGCAGGCGGAGGGCACGCGCGTTGCGGGCATACGCACCTTCGCGCTGATCGGATTGCTCGGAGGCGTGTGGGGCCTGCTGGCCGTGGAACTCGGTCCGGCGGTGCTCGCTGCCGCCTTTGTGGTGCTGGCCATCGTCCTTGCCACGGCCCACGCGCTCAGCCAGCTCGACGATAACGATGTCGGCGTCACCGGCGTGATCGCGAGCCTGCTGACATTCGCACTGGGTGCGTTGGCGACCCTGGGTTACGGCGAACTGGCCGCCGCGGGCGCGGTGGTCACGACCATCCTGCTCGGGGTGAAACCCACGCTGCACCGCTGGGTGCGCCGGCTCGAGGAACGGGAACTGCATGCGGTGTTGAAGCTGCTGCTGATCTCCGTGGTGGTCCTGCCGCTGCTTCCGAACCAAGGCTACGGCCCGTGGGAGGCTCTTAACCCGTACCGGATCTGGTGGATGGTGGTGCTGATCGCCGCCATCTCCTTCGTCGGCTATTTCGCGACGAAGCTGATTGGCGAGCGCAGGGGCATCATGGCGACCGGATTGTTTGGCGGCCTCGCATCGTCCACCGCGGTCACCGTGAATTTTTCCCGCCTCGCGCGCGGCCGTGCCGGTTCCGAGAGCCTCCTCGCAGCCGGGATTCTTGTGGCCTCTGCGACCATGTTTCCCCGGATGCTCGTCATCAGCAGCATTTTCAGCTGGAGCCTTGCCAGCGCTCTGCTCTGGCCGGTGGTTGCGATGACCATCGTCAGCTATTCGGGCGCCGCCCTGTTCTGGCACTGGAGCAGCCGCAGCAGCAGCCAGGGTGGCGGTGCCCGCCTGAAGAATCCCTTCGAACTCCGGCCTGCCCTGATCTTCGCCGCACTGCTCGCCGCGATCATGGTGCTCTCCCGCGCACTGTCGGAGAGCTTCGGCGATGCCGGGGTCTATCTCCTTGCTGCCGCCTCGGGAATCGCCGACGTCGATGCCATCACCCTGTCGCTCGCCAACATGACGGGCGAGGAGCTCGCGGTGACCGTGACGGCACTGGCAGTGCTGATCGCCGCCTTTGTCAACACCACGGTCAAGGCCGGGCTGTCACTGGGCATCGGTGGACTCGCACTCGGCAGCCGTGTCGGCGGGGTCACGGTGGTGGTTGTCGGCGCCGGCTTTCTGACCTGGTGGCTCAGTGCCTGAGCAAGGGGGCCGTCCCGCCTTGCACCGACATGGATGGCTGTGCGCCTCGGTTACGGAATTTCCCGGCTGGCCCAATAGGCGACGCCCGGGATTCGCGGGCCCGGGGGTTATCCACCCCTCGGTGCAGCGGGGATCGCCAGGCCGGCATTCTCGGCCGGCGGCGACTACATTCCTCGAAAAAGGCACGGGTTTCATCGAACGGGAACCCGTGCGGGTCGTTTCACCGCCTGGAAAGAACGACATCCAGGCGTTCACGCAGCATCAACCTGAACGCCAGGCAAAAAGGAGAGTCCCATGCGCTTCGTCTACATTGCCCTGATCGTGCTCATCACGGCGATCGTTGTGGTCTTCGCCCTGCAGAACATCGAGGCGGTGACCGTGCGCTTTCTCACGGTGAGCCTCACGCTGCCGCGGGCCGTGCTGCTTATAGGCGTCTACGTTCTCGGCATGCTGACAGGCGGACTCGTCGTCGGCTTTTTCAAGAGCCTGCTGAAGGGCGCCCGGCACCAGGAAACGGGTAAGGCCTCGGGCGGTTGACGCGCCCGCCCCCCCTGCAGGAGGCGAGCCCTCTCGCCGGTCCGGCGTCGGGGGCGATCGGCCAGGGGCCGGCCGCCTATGGCGCGGCCTGCGCCTCGGCAACGGTTGCGGTCCGCGAACGATCGCGCGCGAGATAGAGATAGACGGCGGGCACCACGAAGAGCGTGAACAGCGTACCGATCGTCATGCCGCTCGCGATAACCAGACCCATTGCGAACCGCGAGCCCGCGCCGGCGCCGGTGGCGAGCAGCAGCGGCACCATCGCGATCACGGTCGCCGCGGTGGTCATCAGGATGGGGCGCAGGCGCAGGCTCGCGGCCTCTTCGATCGCCTCGCGCATCGAGCGCCCCTGCGCCTGCAGCTGGTTAGCGAACTCGACGATCAGTATCCCGTGCTTCGCGATGAGGCCAATCAGCGTGACCAATCCAACCTGCGTGTAGATGTTCAGGGAAGTGAAGCCGAGGCTGATGAAGACCAGGGCCCCGGCGATCGACATCGGCACCGTCATCAGCATGATCAGCGGGTCGCGGAAGGATTCGAATTGCGCGGCCAGGACAAGATAGATGACCACCAGCGAAAAGAAGAAGGTGACCGCGAACTGAGCTCCCTCCGCCTTCAGCTGGCGGGACTGCCCGGCGTAGTCCACCGTAAAGCCGGCAGGCAGTACTTCCTCGGCAATCCCGTCAAGCAGATCGAGCGCCTCACCGAGAGTCACTCCCGGCCGCGGCACTCCAGAGAGCGTGACCGCGTTCAGCTGCTGGAAGCGCTGCAGCCGCCGGGGGGCAACGGTCTCCTCCAGCGTCACGATGTTCGACAGTGACACCGGTTCGCCGTCGCGAGTCCGGGTGTAGAGTTCGGGAAGTTGATCCGGATTCAGTCGCGCGGTGCGCGCAACCTGAGGGATCACCCGGTAGCTGCGACCATCCATCGCAAAGCGCCCGGTGAAGGCGCCGGCCAGCAGCGGCGCAAGGTCCGCGTTCAGCGTGGCCATGTCGATGTCCATTTGCGCCGCCTTGTCGCGGTCGATCTTCAGGTTGACCCGCGGCTTGTCAAAGTCCAGATCGGAATCCACGAAGATGAAACGCCCGGTGGCCATCGCGCGCCCAATGATCTCGTCAGCCAGATCGCCGAGGTTCTCGATCGGGCCGGTGGAACCAATCACCATGCTCACCGGCGCACCGCCGCCAGGGCTGGGCAGCGACGGGGGCTCGACGGCGAAGATGCTCAGCCCCGGGATTCGATCCAGAAGCGGCTGCAGATCCTGTTCCAGGATCTCACTGGTGCTGCGTTCGCGTTCGTCCCAGGGTGCCATCACGAAACCGCCGATCGCCTCGTTGGTCGCCGGCGTGGCGCCACCGCCGAAACCGTTCACGATAAAGGTGTTCCGCAGCTCGGGGATCTCGTCGATGAAGCCATCAGTGAGTTGCGTGTTGCGCTCCAGTTGGTCCAGCGCCAGATAGGCATCGCCCTCCATGATCGAGAAGACGAAGCCCTGGTCCTCCGGCGGCTCCAGTTCGGTATTGCTGGTCACGAACAGGAAGTAGCAGGAGACCAGCACGATCAGCCCGAAGACGAGCGTTGTCAAACGTTCGTCCAGCGCGCCGTGCAGCCGTCGGCGGTAGCGTGCCTGCAGCCCGGAGAAGCGGGCATCGAGCCAGCCCTCGAGCCGCCCGCCCGGGCGTCCATCCTCGTGCCCGCGCAGGATCTTCGAGCACATCATCGGCGACAGGGTCAGTGCAACCACGCCGGAGATCAGAACCGCACCGGCCAGCGTGAAGGCGAATTCGACGAACAGGGTCCCGGTCAGCCCCCCGACGAATCCGATTGGCAGGAAGACCGCGATCAGGGTGGTGGACATCGCGACGATCGGCCAGGCCAGTTCCCGAGCCCCGCGTATCGCGGCGTCGAAGGGCCGCATGCCGTTCTCGATGTGCCGGTGCACGTTCTCGACCATGATGATCGCGTCATCGACCACGATCCCGATCGCCAGCACCATCGCCAGCAGCGTCAGAAGGTTGATCGAGAACCCCATCAGCAGCATCAGCATGAAGGTCCCCACCAGCGCCAGCGGGATCGAGACCGCCGGAATCATTACGCTGCGCAGCGACCCGAGGAACAGATAGATCACCACCAGCACGATCCCCAGTGCCAGCCCGATGGTGAGAAGGACCTCCTCGATCGCGGTCTCGATGTAATCCGTGGAGTCGTAGACGATCTCTGCCTCCAGCCCCTCGGGTAGCTGAGGCACCACACGGTCGCGGAAGGTCTCGCGCACCGCGGCAATCACGTCGAGGGCGTTGGCGTCAGGGGCAAGTTCGATGCCGATGAACGTCGCGGTCTGCGCGTTGAAGCGTACCGAGGTGTCGTAGCTCTGCGAACCCAGCTCAACCGTGGCGATGTCCGCGATGCGGACCAGAGCGCCGTCTTCCTCGCGCACCACCAGCTGCTCGAATTCCTCGGGACTGGAGAGGTCCGTTTCGGCGGTCAGATCCACGGTGACCAGCTGCCCGCGCGTACGCCCGACCGCTGCGAGCACGTTGTTGGCCTCCAGCGCCGCGCGCACGTCGCGGCCGGTAACGCCATGCGCAGTCATGCGATCGGCGTCCAGCCAGATCCGCATCGCGAAGGTCTCGCCCCCGAGGATTTCCGCGCGCTGCACTCCCGTGATCGTCGATAGCTCGGGTTCCACCACGCGCGCGAGGTAGTCGGTGATCTGGTTGTTTGCCAGGCGGTCCGAGTAGAACGACAAATACATCGCCGCGATGTCTTCGCCAATGGAGAGCTCGACCACGGGATCCTCGGCCTCGGCGGGGAGCTCTCCGCGGACCTTGTTGACCTGCGCGGCAATCTGGGTCAGCGCCTCGTTCGGTTCGTAATCGAGCCGCAGGTGGGCCTGGATCACACTGATGCCGGGGACGCTGGTGGAAACGAGGTAGTCGATGCCCTCGGCCGCGGCGACTTCCCGTTCCAGCGGCGTGGTCACGAATCCCTGGATCAGCTCGGCATCGGCGCCGATGTAGGCGGTGCTGACCGTGACCACGGCGTTCTGGATCTCCGGAAACTGCCGCACGTTGAGATCGAAGATCGCACGCATCCCCAGAAGCAGGATGAAGAGACTGACCACGGTGGCCAGCACGGGCTTGCTGATGAAGATGTCGGTAAAGCGCATCGCGGGTTCCGAAGGCCTCCGGGCGTCAGGCGTTGTCCGGACGCGGGTCCGGATCCTCGCTCGGCTGGGCCTCCTCCGTGATCTCGACCGGAGTCTCGTTCTGCAGCTTCAGCAGGCCGCTGCTCGCAACCCGTTCGCCCTCCTCCAGCCCGTCGACAACCCGGATCAGGTCTCCCCGGCGCTCGCCCGTCTGAACGAAGCGCTCGCGCACCCGCAACTGTTCCTCGTCGTCCTCGTAGATCACGAAGACGGAATTGCCGAAGGGGTTGAAGCGGATCGCCGTCTGCGGCAGCACGATCACCGCCTGCGGTTTTCCGGTCGCGAGCGTCACCCGCGCGAACTGTCCGGCCCGCAGCCTGCGCTCCGGGTTCCGGACCAGCCCCTGCACCTCGAAGCTGCGCGACGCGGCACGCACCCGCGGCTCGATCGCCGAGATCGTTCCTGCAAATGTCTCGGCAAAGGCATCCACCCGCAGCTCGAGGGACTGCCCGGTCTTCACCTGGCCCAGTCGCCCCTCGGCGAGGCTGAAGTTGACGTAAATGGGATCCACCGATTCGAGGGTCACGATCGAGTCACCCGGCGAGACGTACTGGCCGAGGTTCACGCGCCGGATACCGAGCACGCCGTCGAAGGGCGCGCGCAGCATTCGCTGATTGATACGCGCCCGCTGCGCGGCGACCGCCGCCCGGGCCTGCTCCAGTTCGCTGCGGCGGCGCTGCACCTCGGCCTCGGAGATGTTCTGTTCCACCGCCAGTCGGCGGGCGCGCTGCCATTCCTGCTCGGCGAGTCGCGTTGCCGCCTCCAGGCTGGCCAGTTCGGCCCGGTCCGTCTCGGTGTCGAGCCGGAGCAACGGGGTGCCTTCGACGACCTCGCTCCCTGGCTGGAACAGGATCTCCCTGACGATGCCCCCGACCTCGGTGCTGAGCGTGGCGCCCTGTACGGCCTCGAGGCTGCCAATCGCCCGGATCTCGGGCCGCCAGTGATCTGCGCGAGCGACCGAGGCCGTGATCGTTTCCGTCGGCACCGGCATCTCGTCGAAGAAGGCATCGATCTCGGCGTCGATGAAGGCCTTGAATCCGAAGATTGCGCCGAATACCACGGCCACGGCGAGCAACATCAGGAAGAAGCGACGGTTCATCGGAAATTGATCAGCCTCGGGCGGATTGAGTTTCCAGGTTCACGCCTCTCCTGCAAGCCGACAAACCCACCGTAAGTGGATTTTTAACCGCCACAGGAGGGGGCCGGACGGCGGAGGGCGCCTTCAACAATAACTGCCAATAACGACCGAACGGGGACAGATTCATAAATCTGTCCCCGTTATTTGGCGGCGACCATTATTGGCGTTGCGGTCGACGCCATCATGCACCAGCGTACCCGCGCGCGCACACTCCCGCGCGACTCGGGAGGTTCAGGCCATGGTGCCGTCGAAAACGGCGGCGATCGCCGGCGACAGGACAAAGTCAAACTCGGCCCGGAGTTCGGCGACCGGGTCGTCGGACGGCTCGAAATCCGCGAGCAGAAGCGGCCGTTGATCCTCCGGCACCCGCAGGAAAAGAAAGTCCTCGGCGTTCTGCGGCTCGCCGGCCACGTAGATCTGCGTTACGAAGGGTCTCTCGCCATCCCGGAAGATCGCCGCATGGATGTGTGGCGTCCGTCCCGGGTAGGCCACCGGCCGGATGGTGCGGAACCGGTAGCGACCCTCGGCGTCGGTGACGGTGTGACCGAAGCCCTGGAAGTTGGGATCCTTTGACACCTCCCTGCGATCGCGCGGATGCCGGTAGCGTCCGTTCGCATCGCACTGCCAGATCTCCACGCGCAAGCCCGGCAGCGATTCGCCATTGACGTCGAGCACCCGACCCGTGAGATCGCTGATCCTGCCGGCCGCTCGTTCCGACCTTCCGGTGACGTAGGTCAGATCGTTGTCGTGGTCCAGCGGCGGATCCACCGGGTAAAAGGGCCCGGCGGTCTGGCTGGGGGTGAGTGCGCGTTGCGCCGCTCCCAATGGCAGCGAAGCAAGCGCAGCCGCACCGCCAAGCAGCAGACGGCGCCGGAGTCTGTCAGGTCGGGACATGGGTGATCCTCCTCGGTTGGGTTGCACGATCCATCTACGACCCGGGGACAGTCGCGGCGTTCCGGCCCCCGGACGCCGCGGTGCGATACAGGAAGACCCGCGACACGAACGCCATCATGGTGATAGCCTTTTTAATGCTCCACACATTTTGGTGCGCTGGGCTCACAATTACATAGAGATAAAGCCACGAGCCCTTGAAGCACCCCGGAGCATTCATCCTGACCGGGATAACCAAAGGAGGAAGTCATGACCCATCGATTGACGCTGTCCATCGCAACCATCCTGCTGTTGACGCCCGCACTCGCAGTTTCGCTGGAGCGCGTCGCTCCGCCGGATGATGCCGCCGTCTACTTCATCACGCCTTTCGCCGGTGAAACCTTCGAAGGGCCGGTGACCGTGCGGATGGGGCTGCGCGGCATGGGCGTCGCGCCTGCGGGTGTCGACGTCGAGGGAACGGGCCACCACCACTTGCTGGTAAACAAGCCGCTTGAAGCGGTCGACCTCGACGCTTCGCTGCCCTTCTCCGAGCAGACCCGCCACTTCGGTGGCGGCCAGACCGAGAGCACCCTCGACCTTCCCGAGGGCACCCACACCCTGCAGCTGCTGTTCATGGACTATCGCCATGTCAGCTTCGACCCGCCCGTGGTCTCCGAACAGATCACGATCACCGTCCGCTGACAATCAAGGCGATATCCGCCACCCCTCACGACGAACCCCCTCCCCCGCTTGCGGGGGAGCCCTCCCTGCAATGAACCCCTCCCCCGCTTGCGGGGGAGGGTTGGGGTGGGGGAAGGAAGTACGCCGCCACCAAGCGGCGCGCACTCACCGAAGGCCGCTTCCTGCACTACACTCCCGTACACACCGACCACATCGGAGGAGACGGCCATGGCATTTGCACTGTCCGACATGCAGATCACGAGCCCGGCCTTCATCCCGGGCATGTCGATCCCGGTACGGCACACCGGTGACGGCGAGGACATCTCGCCGCCGCTCTCGTGGGCCGGGGTCCCGGACGGGACCCGCAGCTTCGCGGTGTTCTGTCACGATCCCGACGCGCCCCTGGTTCCCCCGCGGGGAACCTACGGATTCGTGCACTGGGTGCTCTACAACATTCCGGGATCGGTAACCGAACTCCCGGAAGGTGTCCGGGATTTCACCGAGGGAAAAAACGACTTTGGCCGTGCCGGGTATGGAGGACCGATGCCACCCGCCGGACATGGTCCGCACAACTATTATTTCTGGGTGATCGCACTCCGGCATGCCCCACAGCTGCCGCCGGGACTGTCCCTGTGGGATCTGCTGAAGCGCATCGAACCATCACTGCTCGGCATGAACCGCCTGGTGGGATCCTTCCAGCGGGATTCATGATGCAATGATCGGTGACCGCGCTCTCAGCCGCAGCCATCCGCCGGCGCGTGCGAGGCGGCTCGAAACCATGGCGCACGGGTTGCGCACCCACGCGCTGGTCAAATGCGCGACATGCGTTCAGACTGGCGCCGGAGCCGCAAGGGGCGGCGTTGTTGTATTCAATCAGGGGGACTCTTTCGATGAATTCGGAAATACTGGACGATGCCGGAAAACTCATCTTGAGACTGGGTTTCGGCGTATTGTTCCTGATGCACGGGATCGACAAGGTGTTGCACGGTATCGATGGCATCGAGGCGCTGGTGGTCAATGCGGGGCTCCCGGCCGAAGTCGCCTACGGCGTGTACATCGGCGAGGTGCTCGCCCCGATCCTGATCATTATCGGCTGGCATGCCCGCATCGGAGCGCTCCTGACCGCGATCACGATGGCCTTCGCCTTCCACCTCGCGCACTCCCACGAATTCTTCGAACTGACTGCCCACGGCGGCTGGCAACTGGAGCTGCAGGGCATGTTCCTGCTTGCCAGCATCGCAATCGCCCTGAGCGGCCCCGGCCGGATCAGCCTCAACGGCCGTTGACGAATCCGGGCGATCTTTCGCCCGGTGGCCCCTGACGGGGAGGCGGTGCGGCGGCCATCCGCGCAGCCGGCGTCCGGTTCGAAACCGGGCGCCGGTTTTTCGGATCGCCGCGAGGCCAGTACAATCCGGGGTGGCCCAGCTTTGCCCGAAGGGCGGGGACACATCACCCAGAGATCTGAACGATGCCCGAGACCCTCATTCTGAGCGCGCGGTGGGTGCTGCCGATGGTGCCGCGCGGCACCGCCCTGGGCGACCACGCGGTAGTCGTGAATGGCGACCGGATCGTGGCGGTCCTTCCCCGCGAGGCGGCTCTTGCCCGGTACCCAGGCGCCGCGCAGCGGCACCTGCCGGCCCATGCGTTACTGCCCGGCTTCGTAAACGCTCACACCCACGCGGCAATGACCCTGCTGCGCGGGGTTGGCAGCGATCTCCCCCTGATGGACTGGCTTCACAACCACGTCTGGCCCGCGGAGGCCCGACTGCTATCGCCCGAATTCGTGCACGCCGGGAGCCTCCTGGCGATTGCGGAAATGATCCGCGGCGGAACGACCTGTTTCAGCGACATGTACCTGTTTCCCGAAGACACCGCCCGCGTGGTCGACGAGACCGGGATGCGCGGCGTGCTTGGCCTGACGGTGATCGATTTTCCGACCCCCTGGGCCGCCACCACCCGTGAGTACTTCAGCAAGGGGGCCGATCTCGTCGCCGCTTGGCAGGGTCATGAACGGATCGGCTTCACCGTCGCCCCGCACGCCCCCTATACGGTCGGCGACGAGAGTCTGGTGGAAATCCGCCGCCGTGCGGATTCGTTGGGTATTCCGGTGCACATGCATGTGCACGAAACCGCGCACGAGGTGGCCTCCGCCGTCACCGAGCATGGCGAACGCCCACTGGAGCGACTGGGGCGGCTGGGCCTGCTCGAACAGCCGCTTGCCGCGGTGCACATGACCCAGCTCGACGAGGCGGAGCTGGCCCGGCTCCCGGCAACCCCGGTGTCGGTGGTTCACTGCCCGGAGTCGAACCTGAAGCTGGCGTCGGGCTTCTGCCCGGTTCAGCAGCTGCTCTCGAGTGGCGTGAACGTGGCACTCGGCACCGATGGCGTCGCATCAAACAACGATCTCGACATGCTCGGCGAGATGCGCACGGCGGCATTGCTGGCCAAGGGGGTGTCCGGAGACGCGGCTGCTGTGGGTGCGCCGCAGGCACTGGAAATGGCCACCCTGAACGGTGCGCGAGCACTCGGACTCGAGGAGCGGATCGGCTCGCTCGAGCCAGGCAAGCTGGCTGATCTCATTGCCATCGACCTTGGGGATCTCGAGTACCAGCCCGCGCACGACCCCCACACCCAGATCGTTTACGCGGCGACCCGGCACGCGGTGACCGACGTCTTCGTCGGCGGCCGTGCATTGCTCCGGGACCGGGAACTGCTTACGCTCGATCTCGACGAACTCAAGCGCCTGGTGGAAACCTGGCAGGAACGCGTCCACGGGGCGCACTGAACGGAGCCGAAACGCGATGACCACAACGGATTCCGCGTCCCGTCCGGCCAACGTCGATGCCGCCGAGGTCGCGAAGTTCACCTCCCGCGCCGAGGACTGGTGGGATGCAACCGGACCCTTTGCGACCCTGCACGCAATCAACCCCCTGCGCCTGAACTGGATTGACGGACACGCCCGCCTGCGCGGCAAGCGGGTGCTCGACGTCGGTTGCGGTGCGGGCATCCTGGCCGAGGCGATGGCGCTGCGGGGCGCCGAGGTAACCGGCATCGACGCCGGCGCAGAACACCTCCAGGCCGCCCGGGGCCACGCCGAAGAGAGCGGCGTTGCGGTGACCTACCACCAGTCCACCGCGGAGGAATACGCCGAACAGCACGCCGACGCCTTCGATGTGGTCACCTGCATGGAGATGCTCGAGCATGTCCCGGACCCTGAGCTGACGGTCAAGGCTCTGTGCCGGCTGGTCGCACCGGGTGGTCATTTGTTCCTGTCCACGATCAACCGCACCCCACGGGCGTTCGCGGAGGCGATCATCGGAGCCGAGTACGTGTTGCGCCTGCTGCCTGCTGGAACCCACGAATACGCCCGGTTTCTGCGGCCTTCGGAGCTGGGCGAGGCCCTGCGCGCGGGGGGCGTCGACGTGGGCGAACTGCGCGGCCTGACCTATTCGCCCCTGACCCGCCGTTACCGCCTGACCCGTTCGGTGGCGGTGAACTACCTCCTCCACGCTCGGCGTCCGGAGGCCGGAGTGGAAACCGGAGCATGAGACGCCCGCTGACCGGCGTGCTGTTCGATCTCGATGGCACGCTGCTCGACACCGCACCGGACATGCACGGGGCACTCGAACGCCTGATGGGCGAACACGGGCTTCCGCCGCTGGCCTACGAAGCGGTGCGCGGGCACGTGTCGCACGGCTCGCGCGCACTGGTGCAGCTCGGGTTCCCCGACCTCGACGATCTTGCGCGGGAACCGCTGAAGCAGCGCTTCCTCGACCTCTACGCCGAGCACCTGTGCGACGCGACACGACTCTTCCCCGGGATGCAGGAGGCGCTGGCCGAGATGGAGGCGCGGGGGCTCTGTCTGGGTGTCGTCACCAACAAGCCCGCCTGGCTCACGATGCCCCTGCTGGACACGCTGGGCCTGACCTCCCGGTTCGCGACGATCGTCAGCGGCGACACCCTGCCCCAGCGCAAGCCGTCCCCGGAACCGATGCGTCACGCCGCGCGACAGGCCCGGGGCGAACCCGACGCATTCGTCTACATCGGTGACGCCGAGCGCGACATCGCCGCCGGGCGCGCGGCGGGCATGCGCACGCTGGTCGCCGGCTGGGGCTATATCGAAGCCGGCGAGAATACGCACTCGTGGGCGGCGGACGCACACCTGGCGGAGCCGGGAGACTTCTGGGCCTGGCTCGAGGGTCTGCCCGGCGGGTCGCGATGCCTGGCGAGCTGACCGGAGTTCCGGCGATCGTCTGGGCCTTTGCGGCCGCCCTGTTCGTCCTCGGTGTCGGCATCGGCCATGCTTGGGCCAGCAGCCGCCTGAACGCGCGCCTGCAGGTGCTGATGACCGACAACGCCCGCCTCGAGGCCGAGCGCGATTACGCCGAGCTGCGCCGCGAGGACCTGCAGGCGAGCTTCGAGGAAGCCCGCGAGCAACTGGGCAATGCCTTCTCGGCACTGGCCAACAACGCGCTGCGCGCGAACAACGCGCAGTTTCTCCGGCTCGCTCAATCGGTGCTGAACCAGCAACTGCTGCGCGGCCAGCACGAACTCAGCCGCAGCGAGAGCCGGTTCGAGGACCTCGTGAAACCCATTCGGGAGACACTGGCCCGGACCGAGTCCGAAATCCGGTCCATGGAGAACTCGCGCGAGACCGCCTTTGCCTCCCTGAACGAGCAACTGCGGCGACTGAGCGTCGACCACGGGGAACTGCAAAAGGAGACCCGCAACCTGGTGCAGGCACTGTCGCGACCCGGCGTGCGCGGGCGCTGGGGCGAGCTCACCCTGCGCCGGGCAGTGGAGCTCGCCGGCATGAGCGCGCACTGCGACTTTACCGAACAGGCGGCACTGACCGGGGAGCAGGGCCGCCAGCGGCCGGACATGATCGTGCACATGCCCGGGGACCGTGCGCTGGTGGTGGACGCAAAGACCCCGCTTGATGCGTATCTGGCCGCCGTGGATGCCACCGAGCCCGGGGCGCGCACGACGGCGCTGAAACGCCACGCCCAGCAGCTCCGGGCACGCGTGGTCGAACTTTCGGGCAAGCGCTACTGGGCCGGCCTGGAACACACCCCCGAATTCAGCGTGCTGTTCCTGCCCGGGGATCAGTTTCTGGCCAGCGCGCTCGAGCACGATCCCTCGCTGCTGGAACAGGCGCTGGAACGACAGATCCTGCTCGCGACCCCGAGCACGCTGATCGCGCTGCTGCGCGCGGTGGAATATGGCTGGCAGCAGGCGCGACTGACCGCGCATGCGCTGGAGATCCGTGATCTGGGCGCTGAACTGACCACGCGTCTGGGCGGCCTCACGGAGCACCTGGGGCGCCTGGGACGGTCGCTGGAACAGGGCGCGGAGGCCTTCAACGCGACCGTAGGCAACCTGGAACGGCAGGTGATGCCGAGTGCGCGCCGCTTCGCGGAGCTGGGTATCCGGGCACGCAAGCAGCCAACGGTCCCGGACACGGTCGATGCCACGTTGCGACGGCCCGCTGCCGGTGATCCCTCCGATAAACCGCCCGGGTCAGCCGGGTCGCCCGAATCACCCACCTCTGATGGCAGCTGACCGCGAAGTCGCGGCGGCCTACGCCCACTGCCGGCGGCGGGCCGCAAGCCACTACGAGAACTTTCCGGTTGCGTCGCGCCTGCTGCCGCGGGGGCTCCGGGATCCGGTCGCGGCCATCTACTGTTACGCCCGGGATGCCGACGACCTCGCGGACGAGGATCCCCGCCCGACCACGGACAGGCGTCTGGCCCTCGAACGGATGCAGGCGCGGGTGCGTGCCCTCGACGATCCTTCCGCAGAGGCCGAGCCCGAATGGCGTGCTCTGGCGGATACCCTGCGCCGCTTCGACCTGCCGGTCGGGCTGTTCACCGATCTCGCCGACGCCTTCATCCAGGACCTGGACAAGACGCGTTACCGGGACTTCGGCGAGGTGATGGCCTACTGCCGGCGCTCCGCCAATCCGGTGGGCCGCCTGCTGCTACACCTCACCAACCACGCCTCGCCGGAGAATCTGGCCTGCTCCGATGCGGTCTGTTCTGCGTTGCAGCTGATCAACTTTTACCAGGACCTTGATCAGGACTTCGCCGAGCACGGGCGCATCTACGTTCCCGAGGATGAGATGGCGGTCCATGGCGTCACCGAAGCCCATTTCCGCGATCGCGTCAGCGACTTCCGGATGCGCTCGCTGATGCACCACCAGTACGGCCGCGCAGACCGGCTGCTGCGCGCGGGCGCGCCCCTTGGGCGCGCGTTGCGCGGGCGCCTCGGCCTGGAGATCCGGGCCATCATCCAGGGCGGCGCCCGGGTCCTTTGGCGCCTGCGCCAGCAGGAGAACGTCTTCTCGAGACCTCGGCTGCGCACCGGCGACTGGGTGCTGGTCCTCGGTCGCAGCGTGGCGCCCAAACGCCGCCGCCCGCCCCTGTAGGAGCGAGCCTGCTCGCGAACGCGCCGCAGGCGCGCCAGACACGCCCGGGGCCAATCCGACGCCCATTCGCGTGCAAGGCACCCTCCCACACGGCTGCCCCGGCCCCCTGCAGGAGGCGAGTCCTCTCGGCGATCCAAACGCCCGGGGCATGTCGCCCAGGGAGCTGGCCTTCTACGGTCAAGATGACGCTCCGCGGGTTTTCACGTTATCGTTCGCCGCTCCGGATCCGAATCCCCCGAGAGTCCATGTCTCCCGACGAATATTGCGAAGACAAGGCGGCCCGCAGCGGGTCGAGCTTCTATTACGCCTTCCGCTTCCTCAATCCGGAACGCCGTCGCGCGATCACGGCCCTGTACGCTTTCTGCCGCGAGGTCGATGACGTCGTCGACGACTGCCGGGAACCCTCCGTGGCCCTCGCCAAGCTGGAGTGGTGGCGCGACGAGGTGCAGCGGACGTTCCAGGGCGCGCCGCGGCACCCGATCACGCGCGCACTGGAACCGCACCTCGCCCCCTTCGATCTGTCGCAGGAATACTTCGAGGAAATCATCGACGGCATGCAGATGGACCTCGAATACGATGCCTACCCGGACTTCGCGACGCTCTCACTGTACTGCTACCGCGCCGCCAGCGTGGTCGGGCTTCTGTCAGCGCGCATCTTCGGCTTCACGGACCGACGCACCCTCAAATACGCCCATGATCTGGGCACGGCCATGCAATTGACCAACATCCTTCGTGACGTGCACGAGGATGCGGTCCGCGGCCGGGTCTACATCCCGCTGGACGAGCTCGAACGCTTCGCCGTGAAGCCCGAGGAGTTCCAGACCAACATCACCCGTGACGCGCACCGGGAACTGTTTGCCTTCCAGGCTTCCCGGGCACGTGAGCACTACGACCGGGCGCTCGCCCACCTGCCGGACGAGGACCGCCACGCCCAGCGACCGGGTTTGATCATGGCCGCAATCTACCGGACGCTACTCGACGAGATCGAACAAGACGGCTACCGCGTGCTGGAACACCGGATCCGCCTGACCCCGGTGCGAAAGCTCTGGATCGCGTGGCGCACCGCGCGCAGCGCCCGGCCGACGAAATGAACGGAGATCCCGTCGCGGTCATTGGAGCGGGCTGGGCCGGGCTCACCGCCGCACTGGTCCTCTCGCGAGCCGGACGCAAGGTGGTGCTGATCGAGGCCGCACCAACGCCCGGCGGGCGGGCTCGGACAATCGACTCCAAAGGGACACGGCTGGACAACGGCCAGCACATCCTCGTGGGGGCCTGCCGGCATGCGCTGTCGCAGATGCGCGCGGTCGGGGTGAACCCGATCCTCGCACTGCATCCGGTTCCCTTCCGCCTGCTGATGCGCAGGCACGTGCCCAACGGCGCTCCGGAGAGCTCCTTGCTGGCTCCCCGCTCCACCCGCACCCGGGACCTCGGTGCGGCCTTCTACGACGCGTCCCGGGACGAAGGACTGCCGCGCCGTCTTCTAGGCCTGACGGGCGCGTGGCGGATGCTGCATCGGCCGCTGACCCGGGACCTGCCCGTGGCCGACTGGCTCCGGAGAAACGCCCAACCTGCCGGGTTGCGGGAAAGGCTCTGGGAACCGCTAAGCCTGGCCGTGATGAACACGCCGCCCGCGGAGGCGTCGGCCCGGATTTTCCAGAGCGTGCTGCGCCAGACCCTGCTGGCCGGTGACGGCCCCGCCCGTCTGCTGATCCCGCGCCGGCCACTGGGCGAACTCTTCGCGGAACCGGCCTTGCAGCAGTTGCGGACCCTGGGTGCGACGATACGTCTGGCCACTCGGGTCCAGGGGATCGAAGCACGGGACGACGACGGGTTCCTGCTGACCTTGCGCCACGGGGAGACCCTCGCCGCCGGCCAGGTGGTCCTGGCCACCGCCCAGCGCTCGGCTGTTCGCCTGCTGCCCGCGAAACCAGCGCTCGACGCACTGCGCCGGAATCTGGCGGAATTGGGCGAGCGCTCCATCTGTACCGTCTACCTGCACTACGGCAAGACGCCCCCCGAACTCCCCCCCTTGATCGGGCTGCTGGGCCAGCACGGCCATTGGCTGGTGCCCAGGAGACTGGTCGGGGATTCTCACTGGCTCTCGGTGGTGATCTCCGCAGCCGACGCGTACCCGATGCCCAACGCGGACAGCCGCTGGCGGAGGGTTGGACGGGAACTCGCCGCGACCTTTCCCGGACTTGGCGAGCCGGAACAGGGGCACGTGATCTGCGAAAGGATGGCAACGCTTGATGCCCGGCCGGGACTGGACGACCGGCGCCCGGATACCCGGACCCCGCTTCCCGGCCTCTACCTCGCCGGCGATTACTGCGCCCGGGGACTCCCGTCGACGCTGGAGGCAGCGGTCCAGAGCGGCCAGAAGGCCGCCGCGGCCGCGATCACCGACGGAATTCCAGACCTGGTGCGGCCGGCGGGGTGACGCCCGTGGCCGGCGCGTAGATCGACGCGGCGGTCTTCAAATGTCGCTGCCTAATTCCCGACCGTTGCCAACCGCATCTGGTGCGGTCGCGACCATCTGACACAGATCGGCGATGCTGTCGGCGCGCATCTTTTCCATCACCCGGGCGCGATACTTCTCCACGGTGCGCGGACTGATTCCCAGCTCGCGCGCGATCTCCTTGTTACTGAGCCCCTCGGTGACGAACTGCATGACCTCGAGCTCTCTGGGTGTCAGTTCACGGATCTGCGAGGCAATCCTGCCCTGCAGCGCGTATTGATCCCGTTGGCGCGAATCCTCGGCGAAGGCCTCCTCGACTCTCGCCAGCAGGGCCTCCGTCGAGAATGGCTTCTCGACGAAATCGACCGCACCGGCCTTCAGGGCCCGGACGGTGCTCGGGATATCGCCGAACGCGGAGATGAAGATCACCGGAAGGGTGCAGCCGCGAGCCTGAAGCTCTTCCTGAACCGCCAGACCGTCCATACCGGGCATCTTGAGATCCAGCAGCAGGCATCCTGACTGCTCGGGTTGGATAGCGTCGAACAGCTCCTCGGCCGAGCCATGGGCCTGCACCACGTAGCCCGCGAGCTCGAGCGCAAGTGACAGGGATCGCCGCATCGCGGGGTCATCATCGAGGAGGATCACCATCTGTGAATCACTCACCCATCACCCCCGTTGCGCCTGACTGGCAGCGAAAAGCGCAGGACAGCCCCCGGCGCTCCGTCGGTTTCGGCCCAAAGCCTGCCCCCGTGCGCCTCCACGATCGTTCGCGATACCGCAAGGCCCATACCCATTCCGGTATTCTTTTCCGTTTCGAATACTTCGAACATCTTTGTATTCCATTCTGCCGAAAGCCCCGGGCCGGAATCAATCACCGTCACCGTCGCCTGCTGTTTGGCAGCGCGCAGGTGAATGCTGATCCAGCGATCCTCGGAATCGTTGCGGTCGATAGCCTCGATCCCGTTGCAGACCAGATTCACGAGTACCTGCCCGATCTGCAACACATTGATCCGGGCCAGCACGGGTTCCGGCGGTAGGTCGAGTTCGAGTCGTACCGATTTTCTGCGCGCCAGCGGCATTACCAGCGAAACCGCCTCGCGGATGGGTTTCTGGAATTCACAGACTTCGGTGTGGATCTCGCCCCGACGCATGAAATGGCGCAGGCCGTCGATGATGCCGATCGCACGATCGACCTGCATGCGCAGGTCCGTTGACGCGTTCATCAGTTGTTCTCGGTCCACCGGCTCCTGTGCGCTCAGCGTTACCAGGGACTCGCTGTAAAGGCTTGCAGCAGCGAGAGGCTGAGCCAGTTCGTGAACCAGCGACGCCGCGAGAACGGTTACCGAACTCAGACGCGCATTGTGCGCGACTTCCTCCCGCCGCAGCCGACTCTCCTGCTCCGCGCGCACTCGGGAGCTGATGTCCAGGTGTGCGACCACGGCGCCGCCGACGCCGTCTTCAAGGGGTGTCACCGTTAGCAGAAACCACCGTGGGTATTCGGGGTGATGGCAGGGGTACTCCAGGGAAAACTCCGGACGTTTGCCGGCGATCACTGCCCGGATCCCTTCACAGGCCTGCTCGCCCAGTTGCTCCGGATCATTGTCCGATCGCTGCAGGCAGGCCTCGAAGTAATCGATGCCGATGCCGTATTCAAGCGACGCGTCGCCATCGTTTTCCCGCGCGAAGCGACGCCACGCCTCGTTCACCGCTATGATGCGGCCCGACGCATCGAGCACCGCGATCTGTGCCGACAGCGCATCGAGCACCGCCTGACGCTGGCGTTCGCTTTCGAGAAGCATGCTCGCGGCCTGTGCCGGCTCTGGACGCCCTGGTTCAGCCACCCCGTGGCCGGGATCACGGGCCGGCGCGGCTTTTACCGGCTCCCCGTGAGCCGGTTGTCTCGGCGATGCGCGTGGTTCATGCTTCATCCTGAAACTCCAGCTCGTGGGACTCGTGATCCGCGAGCCAGCTGCCCAGGAACGGCCTGGTCATTCGGCCACGCTCAATACTGACGCTGCACGATCCTGTCGCGCCGTTAATGCAAATTAATCGACTCGTGGTCGGGAAACAAGCCCGGGCGTCTGAAACGGCACGGAGTCTGACAGGCTGCTAGAATGCAGGGCGAACTGTCATGGCGCCCCGCGCTGCCCCTGAAGATGAAAATTCCCTTTCTCGCGTGCGGTTGAGGGGCGGGATGGCAGCTTTCGCGCCAACTCTCATGGCTTTCTGCGCCACCCGGGACCATGAATGCTCCCTCCCCCGCTTGCGGGGGAGGGTTGGGGTGGGGGCTCAGCGCCGGGCCCGGCCCTCACCCCTGGCCCCGTTACTAAGGGCATCCTGCTCTCCGCCCTTCGGGCCCGCCTGCGGCGGTTCGAGTCGCTCCCGGCGCCCCGGGGACAGATTTGCAAATCGGTCCCCGGCCCTTGGGCACCTTGTCCGCAAGCGGGAGAGGGAGCAATGCGCGACTTTTACGCTAACTCAAAGGAGACGGCCTTGCCCGAACTCGATCCCAGCGCCCTTCTCGACTACCGGCCTGATCCCGGGACCCTCTCGGGCCGGGTGATCCTGGTGACCGGCGCGGCCGACGGCATCGGTCGCGCCGTGAGCCTTGCTGCCGCCGCGGCCGGTGCGACGATCGTCCTGCTCGACCGCGACATCAAGCGGCTGGAGAAGGTCTACGACACCATCGAATCCCGCGGCAACCCGCAGCCTGCGATCTACCCGCTGAATCACGAGGGTGCGACCGTAAAGGACTATGCCGACCTCGCCGAGAACGTGCTGCAGTCGCTCGGTCGGCTCGACGGCCTTGTACTGAACGCCGGTTGGGCGGGCACCCTGACCCCGCTGAAGTACTACGAACCCGAATTGTGGGGTCAGGTGATGCAGGCCAACCTGAATGGTCCGGTGATGCTGACGCAGGCGGTCTTGCCGATGCTGGAAGACAGCCGGCAGGGCTCGATCGTGGTATCGACCCAGAACGCCCGCAAGGCCTTCTGGGGTGCTTTCGGCATCGCAAAGGCGGGGCAGGACGCGCTGATCGACATCCTGTCGCGCGAACACTCCGGCGATCAGGGCTTCATCCGGGTCAACGGCATCGACACCGGCCCCGTGCGCACCCGCTTTCGTGCGCTCCATTACCCCGGGGAGAACGCCCGGCTGCTGCCCAGGCCAGAACAGGTGGTCGGCCCTTACCTCTATCTCCTCGGCCCGGACGCCGGCCGAATCACCGGCGAGAACCTCTCGCTCGAGGGACTGATCGCGGCATCCGAATCCGCCGGAAAAGCGACCCCCCGCCCGGGCTAACTCCCATGGCCCTCTGCGCCACCCCCGACGATGAAAGCTCCCTCCCCCGCTTGCGGGGGAGGGTTGGGGTGGACCAATAACGGGGACAGATTTATAAATCTGTCCCCGTTATCGCCGATCACCGTAGTCAGTCCTCGCTATCGGTCGCTTCCCGTGTCTTCGGAAGCGGCGGCACGAAATGCATCACCTTCTCGACCACGTCGAGTTTCAGGTGCGCCTGGGCACGGAACCGGCCTTTGTAGGCCAGGTCCTCCTCCCGCAGTTCATAGCAGGTCGCGCCGCTGATGTCGGTCAGAACCGCGGGGATGCCGGCTTCCTGAAACGCGTAGTGACGCTTCAGGTAGAAGCTCTGGCAACACATTCCGACATAGGCCGGGACCTCGTCGGAGCGCATTTCCGTCAGCGTCTCCTGCAGGTGTTCGAAGTTCGTGATGGACACCACACGCAGACCCCGCTCCCGCGCCATCGCGTAGGCATCGCCCACCTCGCACTTGCCGCACTCGGAACAGCCGTCCCGGAAACGGAACTTGCAGTCCGCGAGCTTGGCACAGTAGGGAACCAGCATCACCGTGGCCTGACGCAGGATGTCTTCCGCAGCCTCGCCCCCCGGGCTGTGCACAATCAGGGTGTTGCTCTGTTCCCGGTTCATGCCGAACCGCGCCGCCTGGGATCTGCGCGCGACCGCCAGGTCCAGCAGGTGTTCGATATCGTCGGCCCCGAAGCCAAGCAGATCGACATCGGCAACCGCTTCAAGACCCGCGCGCAGGGCAGCCGCGCAATCGTCGAGCCGTTTACCGCGCAAGCCATCCGCCAGCCGGATGAGCAGATCGGACGGGCTGAACTGGACGGTGCCGCTGAACAGCGCGCGGTTGACTGACCCCGCCGAATCGACCTCGAGTTCGAGGTAGATCGCGCCGCCGGCCGTCTTCACGAAGGCCTTCATCGCGTCCGGGGAGAGGCCGGTGGATGAGCGGGTGTGCGTTGTCGCCGCGGGGGCTGTTCTCACGAGGTCCGGGCCCACAGGGGCTGCTTCTGCGGCCGGATCGAGGTCCAGCTGGAAGGCCTCGGCGAGCGAGTGTTTCAGCGCTTCAAGGATCTGCGCGAGCCTGGGGGGATATCCCAGCATGGCGCTGACGCTGCTCAGGCGTTCGCGGGCGCTGAGCACGCCTTCGTGAGAGAGCTTTTCTGTTGGAACACGCAGAACCTTCAGCATCGTTTCCGCGTCCGGCGTTGCGACCAGCAGGCTGCCCTGCAGCAGGACCCGGTCGCCGTGGCGAGCGGCGAAACCACTGCCCAGCTTGCGGCCTCCGGCTTCCACGTCGTTCGGAAAGACGAATTTCGCCGCAACGTCCAGACGATCGAGGGCGGCCACCATCGCCTCCCCATGAAGCGCAAGGATGTCTGCGAGTCGGGCTGGCCCGGAATGCCCCGTCGGCAAGACCAGCGACCAGCACAACTGCGCCGGGTCGAGGTACAACGCACCGCCGCCGGTCAGCCGGGGGACGACCTCGATGCCCTGTTCCTCGCAATAGTCCCCGCGCACGGCAATCGTGGCCAGCTCATGAGCGCCCGGCCGGGCACTGACGGGGTAACGGGCAAAGCGCAGCGCCGGTCCGCCGCGCAGGAGCTGAGCGTCAAGTCGTGCGTGTTCACCAGCGCTGCGCAGGCCATCGTCTGTCACCCTGCACGCCAGCCGCCGGAAGCGCAGGCCGGATTGTGCTGAATTTTTTGTCATCGCGTTTCCCCTGCCAATTGGCGCCAGCAGTCCATTTTGTATTGCGGCGCAGAAAACATTGCCGGCCGCAAGGGAAACGCCGGTTAATCGGCGTTTCCCTGCAGCACCTGGAGGTGCCGCCAGAATCGGCCACCTTGGGTGGTGGATTCTGATGTCACCTGCAAATTATCTGTGCAGCGCAGCGTGCGCTGAGAAAGCCAGGATGGCTTTTTTCAGCGCTTCCCGGTTGCATCCTTGCCTTCATTTTTGAACCTTGTTGCCTACACTTTAGGCCATTCGAATCCTGTTCCGAGTTGATTTGGATCAGACAGTGGCGCAGACACTGATGGGACCATGGGGTCGAAATGCTGCCATTCGGCCCGGCGGGCCAAGCCGCAGCGAAACCAAATTCAAACGGGGGTTCGTCGTGATGAGCAACTGGCAGCAACTGGTGCAGGCGGTGGAACCCCTGCAGGATCTCGAACTCGACGCCGACTTGGTCCGGGACCTCGAGCAACCTGGTCAGCAACCCGGGCATCAATCGGGCCATCAAGTCCCGGAACGCGTCGCGCACCCGGTCCACTTTTACACGCCCACCTTCAAGTCCTACCAGACCTCCGAGATAAAGAGCTGCGGAAAGAACGCGTGGCCTGCGGTATCGGTCACCGGAAGCGAATGCAAGCTGCAGTGCGACCACTGCAAGGCCGCCATCCTGGAACCGATGATTCCTGCGCGCACCCCCGAGGCCCTCTGGCGGGTGGTGAACGAACTGATCGACGACGGCGCACAAGGCCTGTTGCTGACCGGCGGGTCGAACCATCGCAACGAGGTCGAATACGCCCCCTATTACGAGACCATCCGGCGCATCAAGGACAGCCATCCCGAATTCCGCATTGCCGCCCACGCCGCGCTGATGGATGAAAACGCCGCGTTTGCGATGGCGGACGCGGGCGTCGACGTTGCGATGATGGACGTGATCGGCGCCCAGGAGACCATCACGAACGTCTATCACCTGCGCCGCTCGGTCGACGACTTCGAGGCCACTCTGGAAAATCTGGTCCGCACCTCGATGCGGGTGGTGCCCCACATCGTGATCGGCCTGCACTACGGGCGGATGCTCGGCGAATGGCGGGCGCTGGAGATCATCCAGCGGCATCTGCCCGACGCGGTGGTCCTGGTCGTCGTGATGCCCTTCTATGCGCCGGAAAAAAAGCCCTTCGTGACCCCGGACTCCTCCGATGTCGGACGCTTCTTCCAGTCGGCCCGCCAGGCCCTTCCCGACACCTCGCTGCTGCTCGGCTGCGCAAGGCCACCAGGCGAGTCCCGGATGCAGATCGACACCTACGCGGTAATGGCCGGGCTCGACGGCATTGCGCACCCGGCCGACGGCGCGGTGGAACTGGCCGCGCGCCTGGGGCGCAAGGTGCGGGTGACGCCGGCGTGCTGCTCCATCGTGGTGGGTGACGAGGTGATGGCGGTACAGGACGCGTCCGACGGGCTCGAACTGGACATCGACACCATCCTGCGCGAGGAGGCGCGCCGCCGCGCCGGAGTTCGCGGCATCGGCATCCCGGTCGTGTCCGCTTCCGGACCGCGTACAGGAATCCCTGCGTGAACACTACGGTCCCGGATCTTCAGACCCCGGCCCCGAACGCGATGTATCCGTCGTCCGGGACCATTGTGGAGCGGTTACCGAACGACTTCCTGATGTTATTGGAGCCCGACAATGCGTGATCAGAAGACCCTGCGCGTAATCGATACCGGCCTGCGCCGCGCCGCCGAAAACCTTGCGCTCAACCGTGCACTGCTGGAATCGCACCAGGAAGGGACCTCGCCCCATACGCTGCGATTCCTGCGCTTCCGGCCATGCGCGCTGGTCGGCTTTCACCAGAGTGTCGACCAGGAGCTGCGCAGCGACTATTGCGCAGAAAACGGCATCGACATCCAGCGACGGATCACCGGAGGCGGTGCGATCTACTTCGACGAGACCCAGATCGGCTGGGAACTCTACCTCGACAAGCGTTTTCTCGGCAGCGCAGAAATGCCCGCGATCGCCGAACGCATCTGTCAGGCGGCTGCCCGCGGCATCAGCGCGCTCGGGGTCGATGCGCAGTTCCGTCCGCGCAACGACATCGAGGTGGACGGGCGCAAGATCTCCGGCACCGGGGGCGCCTTTGACGGCGAATCCATTCTGTATCAGGGGACCCTGCTGATCGATTTCGACGTCGAGCGGATGCTCCGCGTGCTGCGCATACCCGCGGAGAAGCTGTCGGACAAGGCGATCTCATCGGCACGCGATCGGGTCGCGAACCTGAAGGATCTGCTCGGTCAGCTCCCGCCCTTCGAAGAGGTGGAGCAGAGCCTGGCAGCTGCGTTCGCCGACGCCTTCGACGTTGAACTGGAGTGGTCCGACGCACTGAATGAGGCGGAGGAACGCAAGTTTGCCGAGGCGCTCGCGGAAATCGACGCTCCGGAGTGGATCTATCAGCACGATCGGCCATCAGCGGAAGCCGGGGTACTGGAGGGTCTGCACAAGTCGGCCGGCGGCCTGATGCGGGCGGCGCTGGCGATGGACCACGCCCGCGACCGGATCAAGCAGGTCTGGATCACGGGGGATTTCTTCGTGAAGCCCGGCCGGACGGTGGTCGACCTGGAGGCCAGTCTCCGGGACACGCCGGTCGGCGAGCTGGAGACAAACATCCGCCGCTTCTTCGACCGACACGCGGTCGAGATGCTGATGCTCACCCCCGACGACTTTCTGACCGTTTTGCGCAACGCGCTCGCAAAGACCACGGTCTCCTCCGGCGCCGCCGACGCGCGGCCGTCGTGAGGACCGCCGACCTCCTGGTGGTTGGCCTCGGGCCGGGCGGGGCCAGCGCAGCCGGCCGGGCTGCGGCGGCGGGCCTGGACGTGGTCGCGGTCGACCGGCGCCGGGTGCTCGGCGAACCGGTGCAGTGTGCCGAATTCATCCCGACCCCGATGTCCCGCTACGCGCGCGAGTTCCCGGTGCGCCGGCAGACGATCGGCGGCATGGCCAGCATCCTTCCCTCCGGGCAGATTCATCGAAGCGACTTTCCGGGCCTGATGATCGATCGAGCAGAGTTCGATCGCGCGCTTGCCCGGGAGGCGCGCGCGCAGGGTGCCGATCTGTGGAATCCGGCCCGACTTACCGATCTCGACCCCCTGCGGCAGCAGGCCACGGTGCGCTTGCACGGGCGCGAGGTGTCGCTGCGATACCGGACACTGGTTGCGGCCGACGGTCCCCATTCGACCGTGGCTGCGCGGCTCGGTTTGCCGAGACTGCGAACGCTGCGGACACGGCAATACACGGTGCCGCTCAACCGGCCCGTCGAGGAGACGCTGATCTGGCTCTCCGACGACTATCCCGGCGGCTATGCGTGGCTGTTCCCGCGGGGGCACGAAGCGAATCTCGGCCTGGGCGTCGATCCGGCCCTCCAGCGGGAGATGAAGACACCGTTGGACGATCTCCACCGCCGCCTGACCGCCGAAGGGCTGACCGGGGCGGTGGTTCTGCGCCGAACCGGGGGTGCGATTCCCGTTGGCGGCCCGCGCGAGCGCCTGCACGAGGGGTGCACGCTGTTTGTCGGCGACGCCGCGGGCCTGACCCACCCCATCACCGGAGCCGGCATTGCCGCGGCGGTGATCTCGGGCGAGCATGCCGGCACGGCAGCGGCTGCATGGCTGGCCGGGGACAGCGCTGCCCTGGAGGAATACGCCGAGGACATGCGTGACCAGTTCGGTACCGCACTCGAACGCGCGGTGGAGCGGCGCCAGAGCCTGCAGACCGTCTGGCATACGCCGGCAGCCTCGCGCGATGAGATCCAGCGCCGGGGGTGGATTGCCTTCGACGACTACTACGAGGCCGCGACGGCATGACCGGCGACCTGCCTACAATCAATCAATGCAAGTAATCCCGGAGGCCATGACATGAACGCCCGACTCGAGTCCGTGGCAACACCCATGAACTTCTACCATCCCCGCGACCTTGAACGGACCCCGGACATGCGTTCCCCGGAGTACGTGCAGATGTCGACCGCCGCCGCGATCACGCTGGGGCTGGTGCACGGAAACATGCACCGCACCGCTTGCACCCACTGCCTGAACCTGCTGGTAACCTATCCCGAGGGCTGCCGAGCCAACTGCAGCTATTGCGGTCTTGCGCGGCACCGGGAGGAGGAAAGCGCCTACGCTGACCGCAACTTCATCCGCGTCGACTGGCCTACCGCCCGCTATGACGAGGTGATCGAGCGGGTCCGCAACCGCGGCGACCAGGGTGCCTTCGAGCGCATGTGCATCTCGATGATCACGCACCCGGACTCGGGGGATGACACGGTCACCCTGCTGGACCGGTGGGTTGCGGAGGTACCGGATGTCCCGGTATCGATCCTGTCGAACCCGACCACGATGCGCTACGCGGAAATAGAGGACCTGCGTGATCGCGGCGCCGACATCTTCACCGTCGCGCTGGACGCGGTCACCCCCGAGCTCTTCGAGCAGACCCGGGGCAAGACCGTCGACAGCCCGCACCGCTGGGATCGTTACTGGCGGGCGCTGGAGTGGGCGGCGGAGATCTTCGGGCCGGAGAAATTCGGGGCGCACCTGATCTGCGGGATGGGCGAGACCGAGCGGGACATGATGGAGGTCTGCGAGCGGATCCGCGACATGGGCGGCCACAATCACATGTTCGCGTTCTTCCCGGAACGGGGATCGCGGATGGAGGATCGTCCGCCGGTTCCGCGCGATCACTGGCGCCGGGTACAGCTCGGTCGATTCCTGATCGACTTTGCCGGCGCGCGCGTCGCGGACATGCGCTTCGACGCCGACGGGCGGATCGTCGATTTCGGTCTTGACCGTCGGGAGCTGGACGCGGTGATCGACTCCGGCCAGCCCTTCCGCACCTCCGGTTGCCCGGGCCGGACGGACGACACCGTGTCGGCCTGCAACCGGCCCTACGGCGATTCCAGCCCCGCGGACATCTTCAGCTTCCCGTTTGCACTGAACGAAAAGGACGTCCACGTGGTGCGCCGGCAAATGGCCGGCGAAGCGGTCGGGACCTTCGACTTCGAGGCGGACGACTGAAGCGTCACCGGGGGACGACCGTCACCGGGGACGAACGCTTCCGGGGGCAGATTTGTAAATCTGTCCCCCGTCCTTCGACCGGGAAAAACCCGGTGCGCTAGCGCATCCCCGGCTGAACCTGCTCCTGGATCTCCTGCATCCTCTCGAGCAGGCGGTCCGTCTGCGGATCCTCACGTCGCATCGCGTCCAGCATGTCTTCCTCGAGCGCCTGCTGGGCGGCCTGGACCTCCGGATCCCGCATCGCCGCCTGCTGCGCCTCCTGCAAGTCGCGCTGCGCCTCGCGCACCTCGCGCGACTCCAGGATTTCCCGGCGTTCCGCGTCGGTGCGGGCCTCTTCCATCCTGGCCTGCGCGGCGAGCAGGTCTTCCATGATTGCGCCGGGATCATAACCCGCCTCGCGCATCTTGTCCGTCACCAGGTCTTCCAGGGCGTCCGCCTGTTCGCGCAGCTCCGGGTTGTTCTCGACCGCCTGCTGCTGGATCTGCGCGAGCCGCTGCTGGATCTCCATGAACTCCCGCTCCATCGCGCCCGGCTGCTGGCCCATCTGGGCGACGGCGGCGCCCGAAACCGCCAGCGCAAGCGCTGCCGCCACCAGCATCTTCAGACCCTTGAGCATGTCGTGTCGCTGCATTTGAGCTTCCTCCGGTTTCGCGGCGAATGCCGCCTGTTCAAGGAGCTTAGCAGCCCCGGAGGCGCGAATTCCATGACTCGGCTGCGGTGGATCCCGCCCGGTGCGCCAACGCCATGCTCCGCTCGGCTATAATTGAGGCCCTTCCCTTCCGTGCCGCTCATGCTCGGGGTTGAACCCCGTCACCAGCGGGGCGTCATAGGGCCGCGCGCCCCCGTTTCGTTCCAGAGATCCCGATGCCCCGACCAGCGAATCTCCTCCGCAAGCTCCTGCCGCTGCTGATCCTCGTTGCGGCGGGCGTTGGCTTTCTTGTATTGCGCGCCACCGGCCCGACCGCACCCCCCCCGACTGAAAGCGAACGGGTCTGGCAGGTCAGCGGAATCGTCGTGGAAACGGATACCCACCGGCCAACCCTCGACCTGTTCGGAAGAACGTCTTCCCCTCAGACCGCCATTCTTCGGGCGGCCGTCGAAGGCGAGATCGACGCGGTGCCCGCCCGGGCCGGCCATGTTGTTGGGGACAATGCGCTGCTGGTAAGTATCGACCCCGCGGAGACCCGCCTCGGTCTCGAACAGCGGGAAGCCGACCTGCTTGAAGCGGAGGCGGCCGTGGAGAGCGAAAGACTGCGCGCCGAAACCGACCGGCGCATGCTGCGCCGCGAGCAGGCCCTGCTTCAGATCGCCGAGCGCGCCCTCGAGCGTGCGCGCGACCTGCGCACTCGCAATCTCGGCTCGGACGCCGAGGTCGATGAGGCCCAGCGCAACCTCGAGCAGGCCCGCGTGACGGTGGACAGCCGCCAGCAGGCGATCGCGGAGGCCCCCAGCCGGCTCGCCCAGGCAGAGGCGCGCGTGCAGCGGACGGGAGCCGCTGCCGAGCGCGCCCGGATCGATCTCGGACGCACCAACATCCATGCCCGCTCCGCGGCTCGCCTGGTCGAAGTGCACGTCAGTCCGGGCGAGCGGGTCCGTGTTGGTGATGCTCTCGTCCGCCTGTATGTACTGGATGATCTCGAGGTCCGGGCAAGCCTGCCGGAAATGTTCGTGCCCCGCATCCGGGAGCTCCTCGATGAAGACATTCGCCTGCTCGCACAAGCGATGGTGGGGGGACGCCACGTGCAGGCGTCGCTGGATCGGCTCGCAGGTGAGACCCGCGCCGGCGAGGCCGGCATCAGTGCCGTCTTCCGGGTCATCGACGGGGCTGAAGCGCTGCCGCTGAACCGCTTCGTGAGCCTGCGTCTCGGCCTGCCGGAAGAACCCGGGAGCGTGGTGGTGCCCTTCGAAAGCCTGTACGGCCGTGACCGGGTCTACCGCGTGGTCGACGGCCGCATGCAGGGCCTCGCGGTCGAGCGCCTGGGCCAGGTGACCGACCTGAACGGACGCACGCGCGCACTGATCCGCCACCCGGATCTGGAAGACGGCGATGTCCTCGTGGCGACCCGGCTGCCCAATGCGGTTGACGGACTCCGGGTCGAGGTCGAACTGAACGGTCCGGACGAACAGGGTTAAAGCAACGATGAGCACGATGGTGACCGCGGGTGACGGCCCCCCAGACACGCCTGAACGCCATGGCGGGCTGATCGAACTCTTTCTGCGGCACCGGCTTGCCGCCAACCTGCTGATCGCCCTCATGGTGCTGGGCGGCTCCTTTGCACTGCTCAACCTGAACACGCAGTTCTTCCCGAACTTCGAGCTCGACATCGTTACCGTGAGGGTCGTCTGGACCGGCGCCAGCGCCGAAGACGTCGAGCGCGGCATCACCGATCCGCTGGAGCAGGATCTGCGCACGGTCGATGGCATCCGCGACATGACATCGACCTCCGCACTCGGCGTCTCTTCGATCACCATCGAGTTCGAGGCCGGAACCGACATGACGCTGGCCCTGGAACAGGTCAAGGACCGCGTGGACCAGCAGCGCAACCTGCCGGACGAGGCCGAGACACCCGTGGTCACGCGCATTGTCCGCTACGAACCCGTCGCCACCCTGCTGGTGAGCGGACTGGACAACATCGACGAGTTGCGCACGCTCAGCCGCCAGTTTGAACGTGAGTTGCTCGATCGCGGGATCGCGCGGGTCGAGTTCACCGGATTGCCCGAGGACGAGATCGCCGTCCAGGTGCCGGCGGTCGTGCTCTATGACACCGGGTTGACACTCGGCGACATTGCCCAACGCATCGAGGGGCTCAGCCGCGATATCCCGGCAGGCAGCGCCGGGCGCGCGGACACCGCACGGCAATTGCGCAGCCTCGATCAACAGCGCGAGGTGATAGGATTCGAGGACCTGCCGCTCCGTTCCGATCCCGATCTCGGGCTGCTGCGCCTGGGCCAGGTAGCCGAGATCGAGCGGCGCCCGCGCGACGGCGAGGTGAGCGTCAGTGTCGACGGGCGGCCGGCACTCGAGATGCAACTGATGCGTACCGAAACCGGCGATTCCCTGGAGGCGGCACGTACGCTCCAGGAGTGGCTGGAGAAGACACGGCCTGCCCTGCCGCCAGGCGTGCAGATCGAGGTCATCGATGCCTTCTGGGAGCTGTTGCAGGAACGCATCCTGCTGTTGCTGAAGAACGGCGCGGGAGGGCTGCTGCTGGTCCTCGGTATCCTGTTCCTGTTCCTGAATAGGCACGTGGCGTTGCGCGTGGCGCTGGGCATCCCGATCGCTTTTACTGCCGCGCTGATCGTCCTCTGGGCCGTGGGCGGCTCGATCAACATGATCTCCCTGTTCGGTTTCATCATGTCGCTGGGGATCATTGTCGACAACGCGATCGTCATTTCGGAGCACGCCTACACGCTGCACCAGAAGGGTCAGGGCGCCACCGAGGCGGCCGGCAACGGCGCCCGCCGGATGCTGGCGCCCGTGATCTCGGCATCGCTGACCACGGTGGCCGCCTTTCTGCCATTGATGCTCGTCGGCGGAATCATCGGGAACATCCTGTTCGATATCCCGCTGGTCGTGATCTGCGTGATCGTTGCGACCCTGATCATCGCCTTCCTGATCCTGCCCGCTCACCTGCAGGGTGTGCTCTCCCGGCTTGAGCCACCGCGAGCGGGCAGCCTGCGGGCGCGTTTCGACGGTGGCTTCGAGCGCTTCCGCAACGGCGCCTTCCGCCGGACAGTGTCCCGGGCGGTCGATCATGCCGGCGTCACCCTCGCGCTGGCCATTGGTGCGGTGATTCTTGCGGTCGGTCTGGCGGCGAGCGGACGCATCGGCTTCACCTTCTTTCCCGCGCCGGAAGGCACAACGGTCAATGCCGGCGTGAATTTCGTCGCCGGTACCCCGCCCGAGCGCGTCGACGCCTTCCTCGAGTCCGTGGAACGAAAGCTGTACGAGGCCGAGGACGCGCTGGGCGGCGGACTCGTAACCGCGGCAGTCGTGCGCCGCGGTCTCGGTATCGACCCCGGAGACGGGAACGCCCCGCGCGGGGAACAGTTCGGTAACATCCAGGTGGAACTCGTGTCCCCGGAGGCGCGTACCGTGCGTAACCGCGAGCTGATCCGCGAGTGGGAAGAGCGGGTTCGGCTGGCCCCGGGTGTCGAAAACTTCAACATCAGTGAACGCACGGGCGGCCCCCCCGGCCGCGACCTCGATGTCCGCCTGACCGGGGACGACCCCAACCGGCTCAAGGATGCGGCCCTTGATCTCGCGGAACTCTTCGCCGACTTTGCCGGGCTCTACGCGATCAACGACGACACCCCCTTCGGACGCGAGCAGCTGATCTACTCGCTGAGCCCCGAGGGGCTCGCGGTGGGACTGACCACGGACAGCGTGGGTGCGCAACTCCGGGATGCCTTTGATGGCCGACTGGCGCAGATCTTCCAGGATGGTCTGGAGGAGGTCGAGGTCCGGGTCCGTCTTCCGGACCGGGAACGCCACCACACCGAGACCCTCGAGCGGCTGCAGATCCGGCTCCCTTCGGGTGAATGGGCCCCGCTGGACAGCGTGGTCGAGATCCGGTCGCGCCAGGGCTTCGAGACCCTCCGGCATGCCGACACGCGGCTGGCAATCCATGTCTCGGCGGAGGTTGACCGTGCGGTGAACAACGCCGCCCGCGTGCGCGCCGCACTGGAAGACGGGCCACTCGACGAACTGGCGCAGCGCCATGGCGTGGACTACTCCTTCGAGGGCCGGGCCGCCGACCAGGCGGAAACCTTCGCCGACATGCGCGTGGGGCTGTTCCTCGCGCTTGGCCTGATGTACCTGACCCTTGCCTGGGTCTTCGCGTCCTGGGGCTGGCCGCTGATCGTGATGGCGATCATTCCCTTCGGGATCCTCGGGGCTTTCCTAGGACACTGGCTGCTGGGGGTGGAACTGACGATCCTGTCCATTTTCGGCCTCTTCGGCCTGACCGGGATCGTCGTCAACAACTCCATCATCCTGGTCAGCTTCTATCAGGGCCTGCGCGACGAAGGACTCGCTCTGCGCGAGGCGATCGTCGAGGCGTCGTGCCAGCGCCTTCGTGCGGTGATCCTGACCTCCGCGACCACCATTGCGGGCCTGACACCCCTGCTGTTCGAGGGGTCGCTTCAGGCCCAGTTTCTGATCCCGATGGCCATCTCCATTGTCTTCGGCCTTGGCGTCGCGACGATGCTGGTGCTGCTGGTGATACCGGCGCTGCTGCGTCTCTACGAAAACCGCTTCGATCGCGGTGCTCTCGCCGGGGCAACCGGACGCTGACGGCAGTGGAGTCCACCGGTTGTGCATGGGAACCCGCACTTTGCTAAGCTGATGCTGCAATGCACAAGCCGCGGACAGGCACCATCGACCGCGCCAACCGCCCTCGGGCCAGGAGCGTTTCGATGAGCGACCCCACCTCGCTTTCCGGCAAGACCGGCATCGTCACCGGCCTCGCCAACGAACAGAGCATCGCATTCGGATGCGCGCGCGCCCTGCACCAGGCAGGCGCTGACCTGATTCTGAGCTACGGCCATCCGAAGGCCGAGGGGCATGTCCGCCCGCTGGCCGAGGAGCTCGCCGATCCCCCGCTGCTTCTCTGCGACGTGCGCGAGCACGAGCAGCTCGAGGCCCTGTTCCAGGCAGCATCCGATCGCTGGGGCCGGCTCGACTTCGTGATTCACTCGATGGCGTTTGCCCCGGGTGACGACCTGCAGGGCCGGGTGGTCGATTCCAGCCTCGACGGCTTCCTGCTCGCGATGGACATCTCCTGCCACTCCTTCATGCGCATGGCGCGCCTCGCGGAACCGCTGATGACCGACGGCGGCTGCCTGATCACGATGAGCTACCAGGGGGCCGAACGGGTGGTGGAAAACTACGGCATCATGGGCCCCGTAAAGGCTGCGCTCGAGGCCTCCGTCCGCTACATGGCGGAGGAGCTCGGCCCGGCCGGCATCCGCGTGCTGGCGCTCTCGCCAGGACCCGTCGAGACCCGCGCCGCCTCCGGCATCCGCGACTTCGAGAAACTGCTGCAGGACGCGGAGAAGCACGCGCCCACGCGACGCCTGGTGACGATCGACGACATCGGGCAGACGGCGCGGTTCCTCGTCAGCGACGCGGCCCGTTCAATCACCGGCGTGACCACCCATGTCGACGGCGGACTGCACGTCCGGGCCTGAATCATGGCGGCTACCGAAACGCACATCGAAAACCGGACCTACGACGAAATCGAGGTCGGCGACACCGCGACACTCGAGCGGCGCCTGACAATGGAGGACGTAAAGCTCTTCGCGGTGATGTCGGGGGACGTGAACCCTGCACATGTGGACGAGGACTTCGCGAAGAGCAGCCGCTTCCAGGAGATCATCGCCCACGGCATGTGGGGCGGTGCGCTGATCTCGACATTGCTGGGCACGGAGTTGCCCGGCCCCGGGACGATCTACCTCGGCCAGACGCTGCGGTTCAAGAAGCCCGTGGTGCTCGGCGACATACTCACGGTCACGGTCGAGGCCACCGAAAAGGACGACGAAAAGAAGCGCATCCGCTTCCACTGCCGCTGCGAGAATCAGGAAGGCAAGACGGTCATCGAGGGAGACGCGGACGTCCTTGCACCCACGGACAAGGTCAAGCGCCCGCGGACGCTGATGCCCCAGGTGCGCATGGCCGAGCGCGCCCATCTGCACGAGCTTCTGGAGGCGGCCTCGAGTCCGGAGCCGCTGCCTACAGCGATCGTGCATCCGGTCGATCCGCATTCCCTGAAGGGCGCGCTGCAGGCCGCGAGCAAGGAACTGATCATCCCGGTGCTGGTCGGGCCGGAGGACCGCATCCGGCAGGCCGCAGAGGAAGCGGAGGTGGACATCTCCGACTTCCAGCTGATCTCCACCAAACACAGCCACGAGGCGGCCGAGCGCTCCGTCGAACTGGCCCGCGAGGGCAAGGTCGGGGCGCTGATGAAGGGCAGCCTGCACACCGATGAACTGCTGCGCGCGACACTGCACAAGGAAAGGGGACTGCGGACCGAGCGCCGTCTGAGCCACGTGATGGCGTTCGACGTGCCGACCTACCCGCGCCCGCTGTTCATCACCGACGCCGCGATCAACATCTATCCGACCCTGGAACACAAGGCCGACATCGTCCGCAACGCGATCGAACTCGCCCATGCGATCGATATCGAGGAACCCCGCGTCGCGATCCTGTCCGCGGTCGAGACGGTGAATCCGAAGCTCTCGTCGACGGTGGAGGCTGCTGCCCTGTGCAAGATGGCAGAGCGCGGTCAGATCAAGGGCGGCTTCCTCGACGGACCGCTTGCCTTCGACAACGCGATCTCGGAGAGTGCCGCCCGCACCAAGGACATCAAATCCGAGGTCGCCGGCCGGGCCGACATCCTGGTCGCACCGGATGTCGAGGCCGCCAACATGCTGATGAAGCAGCTGACCTACCTCGCCGACGCCACCGGTGCCGGCGTCGTCGTCGGCGCCCGCGTCCCGATCATGCTCACCAGCCGCGCCGACGACGCCCTGACCCGCATGGCCTCCTGCGCCCTCGCCCTGCTCCTGGCCGAGTACCAGAGCCGCCAT
>Ga0207421_10001064_pt1 | contig 35802 bp, 36 predicted proteins | sample SodLakKL_010_SED_4_FD_187542 | JGI IMG/M metagenome (GOLD analysis project Ga0207421, IMG submission 187542) | Alkaline sediment microbial communities from Lake Tanatar, Kulunda Steppe, Russia - 8KL_010_SED (SPAdes) (version 2) | ecosystem: Environmental > Aquatic > Non-marine Saline and...
CATAATAGAAACCTGTCTTATCACATTCAGTATATTGGGCAGTGTGAGAAAATGATCGCTGAGAAAGGACATGACAATGATCATGGCCAGAAGTCCCAGGCCAGCTTTGAACTTGCCCAAAAAGGAAAGTATTCTTTTAGCGTTAATGCCACCTGCTGCCTGCTGTTCTGCCTGCACGTTAATTACCTCCTGTGGCCAGATTCATTATTTTTTCCTTGCTGAAATTTTCACTGTCCAGAACTCCCTGTATTTTCCCCCTGTAGACTACACCGATTCTTCCGGCCAGATTTATTAGCTCCGGCAGCTCCGAAGATATGAAAATTATCCCCACACCTGAATCCGCCAGCCGGCTCATAAGCTGGTAAATTTCCTGCTTGGCCCCAACATCAATTCCGCGGGTGGGCTCGTCCATGATGATGACCCGGGGCTCTGTGGACAGAACTCTGGCCAGCACTACCTTTTGCTGATTTCCACCGCTCAAGTTTTTAACAAGTTTCTCATGACTGGAAGTGCGTATATCAAGATCTCCTATAAAATTCTTGACCAGATTTTTTTCCTGCTTTCCGGATATAAAACCCCTGACCAGAGTGAGCTTATCGAGAATGGAGAGTGTGATATTCTTCCGGACCGACAGCTCGGGTATGAGGCCTTCTTCCTTGCGGTTTTCAGTGAGATAGTAGATGCCGTGTTTGATGGCTTCCTGGGGAGAGTTTATGGATATCTTCTCCCCGTCCAGATATATGCTGCCCGTGATATTCCTGTACATTCCGCAGATCGCCCGGGCAATTTCACTTCTGCCTGCTCCCATCAGACCGGCCAGGCCAAAAATCTCACCCCTCTCGAGCTGAAAGGAAACATCATCTACCAGCTCCGGGACGTTTAAATTCTCCACTTCCAGCACAATATCCCCCGAATCCTCTTTGATTTCTGGAAACCGCTCGTCCACATCCCTTCCGACCATCTGCCGTACTATTCCGGCTCTATCTGTGGCTTTTACCTCCTGCTCTCCGATTTTGATGCCATCCCGCAGCACTGTCACTCTGTCACATATCTCAAATATCTCCTCCAGATGGTGCGATATATAGATTATGGCAATTCCTTCATCCCTCAGATCCTCGATCAGTTTAAATAAAATCTCTATTTCCTGCCGGGAAAGAGAAGAGGTCGGTTCATCCATGGCTATCAGTTCGGCCTGCTGGGAGACAGCCCTGGCTATTTCCACCATCTGCTGGTTGCCAATGGTTAGATCGGAGACCTTTTTGTCGACATCGATATCCAGGCCGAAGCGATCGAATATCTTCCTGGCCTCACTCTTCATCTTCCCATATTTTATGAATCCGCGGCCCGGTTCACGACCCAGAAATACATTTTCCGCCACCGTCATCTCAGGAATTAGCTCCAGTTCCTGATGTATTATCGCCAGGCCGGCCTTCTGGGCCTCAGCAGGACTGGAGAACTCAACTCTCTCTCCCTCCAGAAAGATATCACCCTGATAATCGGTATGAATGCCCGTCAAAACTTTCATGAGCGTTGATTTTCCGGCACCATTCTCACCCACCAGGGCATGAACTTCGCCCTGCTCCACAGCAAAATCCACGTTTTCCAGGGCCTGAACCCCGGGAAAACTTTTGCTTATATTTCTCATCTCCAGATAAGCTGTCCCAGCTGCTCCTGTACTTTCTGCTGCTGATTTCTCCTGACTGTGCTGCTTCTGCTCTGCAACCATTTAAAAAATCACTCCCGCTGTAAGGATTATATTGCTGTAGGGAGTGCATTCGCCAGTTCTAATTATCGCCCTGCACTCTGCCGTCTCTTTCTTGAACTGCTCGTGACTGATATATATTATATCATTTCCAGACCCCAGTATCTCTTTGATCTTCTCATGATTGGTAGAATTTTCTGCTTTTATCTCTTCGGCCAGATAGGCTTCTTCATACTCCAGCTCTTTATCAATGATCTCCAGGACAGAGATGAAAGCCGGCAGTCCGCATTTAAGAGCCAGATCTATTTTGCGCACATTTTCGGGTACGGGCAGTCCTGCATCGGCAATCGCAATCTTATCCCTGTGGCCCAGGTCAGAGAGCAGCCAGTTTAGCTCCGTATGCAGCAGTGCATTCTTTCTCATGGCAGCAACCTCCCGGCCTGTGGTGCAAATCGGATAAATTCCTTTCTGGTAAGAAGCGAACTCTGAGCTCCTGCAGAGGTGACAGCCGCTGATCCATAAGCTGTTCCCAGTTCAGCCGCATTCCGGGGGGATAATCCCCCTGCCAGTCCCAGGGCAAAGGCTCCGGCAAAAGCATCACCGGCAGCTGTGGTATCCACAGGCTCCACATCCAGGGCCTCAATCTCATATTTTTCATTTTTACTCACCAGCAGAGCTCCCTCTTCTCCTCTGGTCAGCAGAACATTTCTTACACCCTGTTTCTGAAGATGCCTTATTCTTTCCAGGTCGTCAGCATCTTCTCCCTCCATATCCGGAGCCAGCTGTGATAGCTCCTGGCTGTTGGGCAGCAGATAATGAACATTTTCCAGCAGCTCAATCGGAAGTTCCCGGGCGGGAGCCGGATCCAGCAGCACTTTAGAGCCTGCTTCTGCTGCCAGCCTGGCCGTTTCCACAACTGTCTCCAGTGGTATCTCAAGCTGGAGAAGCACTACTTCAGCTCTTTCCAGACTGTCTTTTTTATCTCTGATATCTTCAGGGGAAAGCGTATCATTGGCCCCGGCTATGATCACGATGTGATTCTCTCCATCATCTGTCACAAAAATATGAGCTGTGCCGGTTTTCCCCGCGCTCACTTTAAGCTCTGTATTTACACCCATATCCTGCAGGTGTTCCTGGAGTTTACTGCCCGTATCATCATTCCCACGGGCCCCCAGAAAAAGGGGTTTACCACCAAGCTGACCGGCTGCGGCTGCCTGGTTGGCTCCCTTGCCACCCGGATGGGTGCTGAATTTTTGACCGGCAATCGTCTCGCCCGGCCGGGGAAGTCTCTGACAGTTTATGACATGATCCATATTCATCGATCCAACCACAATAATTTTATTTTCCAGCATCACCTGACTCCTCCCGGGTCGATTGTCTCTCGATTAACTCGGTTTCCAGAACTTCTCTGCCGTCGAACTCGCTTAGATCCAGGGTCTGGTTTTCTCTGCGGTATTCAATCAGCTCCAGCAGCTTCTGGCAGGCCAGCTGGCCCAGACTGTACTTGGGCTGGCCCATTGTCGTCAGAGGAGGGTCGACAAGTTCGGCCACCCTGATATTATCATGGCCCATAATAGCAATGTCACCGGGTATATCTAAATCGGCTTCATTGCAGGCCTGATATGCTCCCAGAGCCATCATATCGTTGGCTGCAAAAACAGCCTCGGGGGGGTCTGAGAGCTGCAGTAATTCCTTCATCTTTCTGCAGCCTGATCTCTGGCTGAAGTTGCCCTCCCGGAAATATTCCGGGGGAACATCCACACCATTTTCATCCAGGGCAGTAATAAAACCATCTCTTCTCTGCAGCCCGGGATATGTGGAAAGATTGCCGCTGATATGGGCGATCTTCTCATAGCCCAGTGAGAGCAGATATTCCACAGCCCTCACAGCAGACCTCTGGTTGCCCACCATAACAGCAGGATAATCAGAGCCCGGTATGTTCCTGTCGAGCTGAACGGCGGGAAAATCTGCTTCCTGCAGTCTATTTAAAACTTCCAGGTTCCTGATGGAAAGAGCCAGTATCATCCCATCCACCTGTTTTTGCCGCATGAGTTCAATTCTTTTTTTCTCCCTGTCCGCCCGGTTATCTGTGCTGGAGAATATCACTGAATAACCGTGCTGCTGAGCCGTATCCTCCAGACCGCGGGCCACCTCAGTAAAGAAGGGATTGTTGATATCCGGCACTATAAGGCCCAGGGAATGAGTCTGATCGAGCACGAGGCTGCGGGCCACATTGTTGGGCCTGTAGTTCACATCCTCTATGATCTGCAGGACCTCTGTGCGGGTCTCTTCGTTGACATCGGGTTTTTCATTGAGAACCCTGGAAACGGTGGATACGGATACTCCAGCCCTGTCAGCTATATCCTTTATAGTGATCTTTCCCTCATCTTTCAAAGTTATCACCCTGATATATTTATTGAAAACGATACCGGTAACGTTTTCAATTACATTATATAATTTAATTAAAACAATTGCAAATATTTTTTTCAGTAAAAAAGGCGGCCCGCATGCGGCCGCCTGAACCTCCAGCAAGTTTCTTCAGTTTTTTTAATATATCCGGCTTTCAGCAGAATATCCGGCCTTCGGCAGATACGCTCTCCGGTCCCGGATTAATATGGGCGAATTGTCATCGGCCTCTTTTTCCCGGGAGGTGCTGTCACTTGAAGAAAGTGGGACCGTCGACATCTGTGCTCAGAGCTTCCAGTGATCTCTCCACGAGCTCACGGCGGATATCGAATTCTTCTTCCATGCTCGATTCAGGATCACCCAGCGGATAGGGTATGGAGACGGCCGGAACGATGCGGTTGGCTCCCACCGATTTGGATATAGAGGTTATGGAACAGATGTGAGCAACCGGAATACCTTCAGCTTCGATCTCTTTGGCAAGCGTTGCACCGCAACGCGTGCAGGTGCCTCAGGTGGAGGTGAGGATTACAGCCTGAACATTGCCGTCCTTGAGATCACGGGCGATCTCCTGCCCCAGGCGCTCGGAATTCTCCACCGAGGTGCCGGTACCTGTCGTCACATAATAATTCTCATCCAGCTCGCCTATCCTGTTCTCGGAATCGAGCTGTCGCAGCACATCAAGGGGCACGACCCGGTTGGGGTCCTCGTTGGCATAGACCGGATCATAACCACCGTGTATCGATTGAAACTCATTGCTGCTGAAACGGCCCATCTTGCTTATATCATAACACCCGTATCTGGAGGCGCTGGCCGATTCGATGCTGTCCGGATTGCCTTTGGGGACAATACCTCCGCTGCTGACCAGCCCCACACGGGCTCCGCTTATATCCTCAACCGGATCCGCCGGTTTTACCCTGTCGAACTGGGGCATCGGCAGTTCGGTAGTAAAATCTTCATCATTCAGTCTCTTCAAGAGCATCTTAACGGCTCTCTCCGAGCCCCGCTCCTCTCTGAAAACGGTTTTGCGCCGTCCCTGAGGAATATAGTTCTCCTCTGCCGGCCTGTCCAGCTCCTCTCCCCGCACCAGCTTATCGCCTATTCTGGCCATATCGGGCAGAGCCTTTCTCATGCCGGCAGCTGAATCGACAGTCTCGACCACAATCGCCTGCCGCCTGCACATATCCAGGCCGGGATTTTCCTCATACATGCCGGTTACGGCCGGTATAGAAAGCTCCTCCACAGCCAGCTTACAGACCCCGGCACAGGCCACTCCGTAACGGCCGGCATTGAAGGCCGGTCCGGCCGCGATCAGATCGGGCTCATATTCCTGCAGAATTTCTTTTATATCAGCAAGCGCTTTTTCCGTGTTCTCATTGATATAGTTATCCCCGCAGATGATGGTGGCCGGGACCTCGCACTCTTCACTCATCTCCTGAAACTGCTCGGCCGGCCCCACCGGCTCCTCCTTCAGCATCACTTCTGTATCGGCTGCCTCTTCTCCGCCGATACTGCCAAAAAACTGGTTGAGATAATAGATGGCTCTTTTCATGTTATCATTCCTCCTGCAAAAGATTTAAGTTAATAGAGTTCGGCGGAAAGATTGTGATATCCTATCTCTGAAGTGGAGCCGATAACCGCATTCAACTCCACCGTAACTCCTCCATCGCCGTTTAAGCTCTGCTCGGCACCTCCGGCCAGATTGGGCAGTGTATTCTGATTGCCCAGTATCTTCTCGGCCGGCGGCAGTTTGACAGGATGGCTGACGTTACCGGTGCTTATGACCGCCTCTGCTTCAGGCCGGGAATCGGCCAGGGACTGGGAGAAACCGTCCTGGCCCGCACACTCATCGGTGACAAGCACAGTCTTTATTCCCCTGTCCTCCAGAAGCTTGCAGATCTGGAGCAGATCGGAATCGGGATTGCCATAACCCTCCTCGGAGATGATCACACCATCACAGCCCAGATTCTCTATCAGGCTGGCCGTGTACTGGCAGTTTCTGTTCTTGCCCTCCAGCGTGGTAAGCTCCGGTGCCAGCACAACTCCCTGGAAGTTTATCTGCCGGCCATGACGTCTGTAGAGATCATTTATGATGGAGTTATTCTGGTGCTGGTAGGTTGTTATCTTATCACAGGCCGCCACACAGTTGCCGCTGACAAGTGCACCATCCAGTATCTCGTTGGGATGGATAATCGTGGGAATAATATTTTTGGCATCGACACCATAGACATAGCTGTCGTGCAGAAGCCCCTGGGCAATGAGCATCTTCACATAGCCGACTTTGGGCAGATCGGCAAGCTTTTCGTTGCGGCGGGGAATTGCGGGCAGGGAAAATTCTTCAACTTCCTTCCCCTCCACATCTTCAGCAGCTTCACCCAGATAGGCAGCAGCCTTGAGCCCGGCAATCCTCAGGGCCTCTTCATGGTCGTATTCATCGATACCTTCAACAGGTGTCAGATCCAGCACCACATTGATAGTCTGTGAAAAGGGGGTGTATTCCGCACCCTTACCCCACATATCGATAAGTCCTTCCTGTATGCCGACTATCTCGCCCGTGGTCACAACTGCCACACCATCGAGCACCCTCGTCTCACCCTGGCCCACCTGCTGCATCTCGCCCAGGCTGCCGGGAAAAAGTGTGCCCTCCCCCACCTTGCAGCGGGGCTCTATGACATCCTTGACGGGAATTATCCTGACCTTCTCCCCGGGACGGGCCAGCGATACCTCGGCTTTCTCTATTCTTCTGTCCTCTTCCAGCACATCGACCAGCTCACCCTTGTTGACGATGAGCTCATCATCTTCAATCCTGGTCTGACTGCCGAAGGAAACATCATCGAGCTTGATTCTGCTCAGCTGTAAATTCACTGTAAATACCCCCTCTTGCTAATTCCTGCAGGGCAGCCTGCAGCTGCCATATATCGACTTTTTCGTATTCCTGGCGCCTCTCCCCGTCAATCAGAATCTCCTGCAGCCGGCAGCGGTACTCCTGCAGCTTCTTCAGCATATTCTGCCTTTTTTTCTCCGTTTGGGATTCTGATCTGCAGTCTTTGCTGCCGGCGGAAAACAGCATCGAGCGCACCGGTGCAGACATGAGAGCATAGTTGGGAGGCAGGGGATCTGTGACGAGTTCATGGCCTTCATTGACCATCTCCTCCGCCTCCAGAATTAAGTTTCTAATTTCACAATCCCTGGCAAAAATTTTTAGCTCACTCCCGCTCACCATTTCCTCCAGAGCATCTTTTTCCCCTATCGATCTATTGTTGGTCAGCACTACAACCGCATCATCTGCCATATCAATCAGCTCCTCTTTATAGCTTCAACTCAATTCTTTATAGCTTCATCTCAATAATACTAATATCTGCCGGCCCATTCAACCGGCAGAATTACAAAAATAAGTGCTGAAAATTATAATTATTTTATTCACAAGCACAAACAAATTTTTTATTAATTTTCTCTTCTTATCTCTGTCTCCTTATCACCGTTCCCGCCACCCGTTTATCGGCCTGGGGAAGTGCTATCTGCGGTTTTTCTCATACAGGTGGGCCAGCATGCCCAGTTTGAGCAGGATCAGCTCCTCCCATCTGCCTGTGTCCAGACCTGTGATCTCGCCCACCCGTTCCAGCCGATAGCGCACGGAATTGCGGTGCAGTGCCAGATTTTCGGCGGTCCGGCTCACATTGAGATCGGACCGAAAATACTCCTGCAGACAGCGCTGGAATTTATCCTCCAGAGGGAAGGGTCCGGCCAGCCTCTCCCTCTCAGAATTCGGCAGGCTGCTCACGAGTTTTTCCAGCTGCAGATCATCATAACAGCAGACCGATCTCTCCGGATAGAAGATGCCGCCCAGCTCGACCGCTTCTTCACCCTCCTGATAGGAGCGCCTGATACCGCTCAGTCCTGTGTAGTGGCTGCCCACACCCAGCCGGTACTGCCATTCCAGATTCTCATTCAAAAAATCGATCATATCCCTGCCGCGCTGTAAAAGCCCCTCTTCACCGGGGGAGCTGCCGCTCACGTCCTCAACCACCACGAAGCTGTCTATCTCCAGGTTGATCATCTTTAAATCCCGGCCGGAGAAAAATTGTCTGAGCTCATCCCGCACCTGCTCTTCCTGCTCGGCTGCGGAAATATCCTCACCTGCACCCAGCCCTGCCACCAGCGAGGACCAGAGATCCTCTCCGGCAAAGACCCAGACGAGATGCTCGGCTTCCGGACTGTAACCCAGCTCCCGGGCCCTCTCTTCCAGGCCGTCACCGGCGGCAGAAATGAACTCTTCCTCCTGCAGAAGACGCCTTATGAACTGCTCCTCCCGCCGTTCTTCCAGTCTGAGCCTGCGCAGATAATAGGCCTGCTGCAGCATCAGTTCTGCCGTCATCCGCACCAGCCCCACATAATCTCTTACTTCAGCGGGATGACCGGTGATATCGACCGCACCTATTATCTCACCCCGAAAATTTATCGGTATCTGCACACCGGGCTCCATGCCCGCATCACCGACTGCCTCCTCCGAGCTGACCTCGAGCACCTCGTTGCGGGCGATGCCCTCTGCCGCCAGTTCGCTGCGGGTGCCGATGCGGTATTCCTGACCGCTGGCGATGATACTGCCCTGGCGGTCCCTGATATTTATATTGTAATCTATCACCTCTCTGGTCCTGTCCACTATGCGCTGGGCCAGATCCGGTGTGAGCCAGCTGCCGGCCATGATTATTCCTCCCCTTCTCCCTGTTTTCTTTCCTCCTCATCACCGGTTTCCGGGGAAAAATCCAGAACAGCTCCCGAGCCTATATCCGTGCGGTAGTGCATATCGGCAAAATCTATCTTCTCCACGACCTCATGGGCTCTGTCACAGGCTGTGAAGTGGCCTGAAGCCAGTGCCGTCACGGCCAGCACCCTGCCCCCGGCGGTGACGATCTTTTCACCTGCAGAGCGGGTGGCATTGTGAAAAAGGCGGATATCCTCCTCTTGCTGCAGCTCTTCCAGCCCCGATATCTCCACACCCTCCCGGTGTGTCAGGGGATAGCCGCCGGCGGAGATGACTATGCTCACAGCCGAATCCTGGCTCCAGTCCAGCTTTCTCCTCTCGATATCTCCCGCCGCCGCCCGGGCCAGCAGACTGCTCAGCTCAGAATTGAGCCTTGGTATTACAGCCTGGAAGGCCATACCCTCCAGCCCCGGGATGAACTCCAGCAGCCGGGGACCGCGCTCCGTCAGCACAATATCGGCACTGAGAAAGCCGCGATAACCCCGCTCTCCTGCCAGGGATTTGAGCCCTTCCAGCAGGGGTATCATAATGTCTTCGTAGATCATCCTGTCCTGCTGAAAGCTGACATAGGGCAGCGGTGAATAGGCTCCCATACCCGGTGTCAGCGGTCCCTCTCCCCCTTCAAATATATGGTGCTGGATGCGGGCCGAGGAGAAGGGCAGCAGCATGCTGCCGTCGCTGAGAGCCAGCACGGTCACGCGCTCTCCTTCCGGTATCTCCTCGATGAGAACGCTGTCATCCCCGTCCCCGCCGCCCAGGAATCTATCCAGGGCCCGGCGGGCATCCCCGGGGCCTGAAGCGATTATTACCTCTCCGCCCTCACCGGAAGCGCTTTCCGCCTCACCTCTAATTCTCAGGGGATAATCGGCCTCCTGCAGATGCCGGCGGGCATTCTGCTTCCGGGAGAAGATGCCGCAGTCGACGGCCGGAATATCGTTTTCCAGCAGAAATCTCCGGGCCTGCAGGCTGTTTCTGAAATTTCTGTAGAGGCTCAGTTCAGGCCCCAGAACATCGAGATTACGGCCGGCAAATTCATCGACTATGCCCTCTTCCAGATATCTTTCATCCCAGGCCAGAGTGAGATCGATATCGTTTTCGCGGACAAAATCGGCAGCTTCATCCACAACTGATCTGTCCAGCTCCACCAGTTCGGCCTCAGAGGCGATGCCGGCATTGCCGGGAGAGGCATATATTTTCTCCACATTATCCTCCTGAGCAAGCTTCCAGACACAGGCGTGTTCTCTTCCACCTGCACCGAGCACCAGTACTCTCATATTAACTCCTCCTGTCAATTATATCCTCCCTGTCCGGGCCGGTGCTCACCAGTTTGACCGGCACACCGGTCTCCTCCTCAACGATCTCGATCAGCTCCCGGGCGGAGGGAGGCAGCTCTGCAAAATCCTGACAGCCCGTGATATCCCTCTCCCAGCCGGAGAGTGTGATATATTGCGGGCTGTAATCAGCTTCCAGACCCAGATCGGCGGGCAGATATTCGTAACTCCGGCCCTGCCGGCTGTATTCTCTGCAGATCATGATCTCCTCAAATCCGCTCAGAACATCTATCTTGGAGATGGTCAGTGCGGTGAGGCCGTTGACGGTGACGGCATGGCGCAGTGCCGGCAGATCCAGCCAGCCACAGCGCCGGGGGCGCCCTGTTGTCACGCCGAACTCCTGGCCTTTCTCCCTCAACCTCTCACCTGTATCTCCTCTCAGTTCGGTCGGCATCGGCCCCTCACCGACCCTGGTTATGTAGGCCTTGCTCACACCCATGATCTCATCCAGATGGGTGGGGCCAAAACCTGCACCACTGCAGACACCGCCGCTGCCGGGATGGGAGGAGGTCACATAGGGATATGTGCCGAAATCTATATCGAGCAGTGTGCCCTGGGCACCTTCGAACAGTATATCACGACCCTGCCGGCGCCTCTTCTCCAGCAGCACTGATGTCTCCCCTATCATCGGGCCGAGCTCATCTCCCAGCTGCAGCAGCTCCTCCTTAAGCTTACGCCGGGAGAAGCCCTCGACACCGTAGATTTCTTCCAGCAGTTTGTTATGGTAGTCGACAAGGGGCTTTAGCCTTTTCTCCAGCCTCCTATCATCGGTGATATCCATCATCCTCAGGCCCCGCCTGGCAGCTTTATCGGCATAGGCCGGCCCTATGCCCCTGCCCGTGGTCCCAATCTTTTCCTCGCCTTTTCTCTTCTCCTCGATATTATCCAGCTTCTGGTGTGAGGGCAGAACCACGTGGGCTCTGGAGCTAATATGGAGATTGTCGGTGCTGACACCGCGCTCTCTCAGCTTCTCCAGCTCCTCCACCAGCACGCCGGGATTTACCACCACACCGCTGCCTATTATGCATTCCTTTTCCTCATGCAGTATGCCGGAGGGTATCAGATGCAGCTCATATTTCTCATCCTCAACCACCACTGTATGGCCGGCATTGTTGCCGCCGGCATAGCGCACTATGACATCGGCAGAACGGGCCATCCAGTCCGTTATCTTACCCTTGCCTTCATCTCCCCACTGAGCACCTACAATCACAGTATTGGCCATCTTATCAACCCCGCCTTTCTTCTTTAATTATAATCCCGCACGCCGAAAGATATGGTCAACGTGCTGCAGATAACTCTCGCGATCGAATATTTTATCCAGCTCCCCTGCCTCGAGATGTTCTCTCACGCGCTCATCATTCCGCACTGCTTCTCTGAAATCTATCTCACCCTCCCAGACCTGCCAGGCCAGCTCCTGCACCAGCTCATAGGCATCCTCACGGCTGAGCCCCCTATCGGTCAGTGCCAGAAGCAGGCGCTGGGAGAATATCAGACCCCTGCTGACATTCATATTCTCCCGCATCTTATCCTCCCTGACTTTGAGATCGACCAGCACATCGCGAAATTTAGCCAGCATATAATCGCTGAGGATCAGGCTGTCGGGCAGGACGATGCGCTCCACCGAGGAATGAGTGAGATCGCGCTCATGCCAGAGCGCTATGTTCTCCATGGCCGGCTGGGTATTGCCCCTGACCACCCGGGCCAGTCCGCATATGCGCTCACAAACTATGGGATTTTTCTTGTGGGGCATGGCCGAGGAGCCCTTCTGGCGGCGCTTGAACCCCTCTTCCACCTCATCAAGCTCGGTCCTCTGCAGATTTCGAATCTCCTGCGCGAATCTCTCCAGAGATGAGGCCAGAAGCCCAAGATAATTAATCAGCTCCGCCTGTCTGTCCCGCTGCACTATCTGAGTTGACACCGGCGCTCTCTCCAGGCCCAGCTCCTCCAGCACCTCGAGCTCTGTTTCGGGATCGACACCGCTGTAGGTGCCGACCGCACCGGAAATCTTGCCCGCGATCACCCGGGGTTTCAGCTGTTTCAGCCGCTGCTGATGGCGGTCAAGCTCGCTGTACCAGCTGGCCAGCTTGAGCCCGAAGCTGATCGGCTCAGCCTGGATACCGTGTGTCCTGCCCACCATGGGTGTGAATTTATGGCAGCGGGCTTTTTCGGCCAGGGCCTCCTGCAGTGAGGCCATGTTATCCTGCAGCAGTTCCAGTGAGCTCTTCATCTGCAGGGCCCGGGCGGTATCCTTGATATCGGAGGAGGTGAGGCCGTGATGCAGAAAGCGGGAGATCTCATCCGGCAGCTGCTCTGCCAGCATCTCTATAAAAGCTATCATATCGTGTCTGGTCTCCGCCTCCAGCTCCTCCATGCGCTCTTCATCTATCTCCAGCTCATCCTCCATACGTCTGTATTCACTCTCACTCAGCTCCCGCCCCAACTGACGCGATCGCACCACCGCCAGCTCGATCTCCAGCCAGTGTTTTAATTTGCCCGATTTACTCCATATCTCAGCCATCTCAGGCCTGCAGTATCTATCTATCACAGTGAGCACTCCTCTCCTGCCTTTTAACCCATCAAATTCCCGATTACAAATTTATCTTAGCAAATAAGCCCGCCGGCGTCAACTGAATCTGCCGGAGTTCTGGCCCCTTCAGCACCGGCAGGAGGTAAAATCACGGGCAGGAATTTAACCTCCAGTGAAGAAATATAAAAAAAGAATCAGCAGAGATTTTTGCATTTTCGAGCTTACTTATACAGACCGATGTGGAGGTATATAAATGCAGAGAGGATTCAGGCACCAGGAGAGAATTACGGCTTTCAGGAGCCCGGATCCCGGCAGTTCGGTGGAGATAGGTGCCGGGCTCATTAGATCAGGATTCCTCACCCAGTTTCCCGGGGCCAGCCTGTCCATATTCATGTATTTGGCCGCCACAGCCGCCCATGAAGAGGGATGCACCATCCACCTCCAGAAGCTGACCGATATAATGCCGGGAGATGTGGAGGATATCGAGAGGGGTTTGAACTATCTGGAGAAAAGGGATATCATAAAACTCAACCGCAAACAGCATCCCCGGGGCTGTCTTCTGGAGATCGACTTTCATCCTGACCGGCTTCTGCCCGAGGGCAGCAGCGCCAGCTTCAACACTTCCTCCTCAGAGGAGCCGGCCCCGGAGGGGGAAGGAGATCCCGAACAGAAGGAAGAGCACAAAGAAGAGCAGAAAACCGGCAGTAATAGCAGCTTCAGATCCGAACGGGAGGCGGAGATTGCCCGGAATATTCTGGCCTTTTTCCCGGAGGAGGATGAGGAGACAGCCGAAAAGGTGGCGGGATGGCTCCAGGATTTCCCGCCCGGGCTGCTGGAGGAGCTTCTCTCCCGTGTCGATAAATGGCTAGAACACCCGGCCAATCCCCATCAGCGCGCTCATTACTATCTCCAGGCCATCATCTCCGACTGGTATGAAAAGGGTATATTTTCCCTGTCGGCCTTAAAGGAATATGATCGCCTCTATCGCGATACGCGCCGGCTGGCCAGAAAATACGGTTTTAGCAGCTACAAGCAGCTCAACCCCGTTCAGCTGGAAACCCTGCAGGGCTGGCTCAAGGGCACCAGAGCCCTGCCCGTGGAAGTGGCCAGTCTGGCCATTGAAAAGGCAGTAAAGCAGAAGAGCGATGGGCGTCCCTCGCTGGAATACATAGAGCGAAACTATATCAAACCGCTGAAAGATGCAGGTGCCCGCAGCACAAAACAGGCAGAGCGGGTGCTTGAGGAGAAGCGAGATAACAGCAGAAGGGTTAGCGCAGATTTTGAAGGAGAAGAGGCAGAGAAAGGAGAAGGAGATGCCGGCCGCAAGGCCTCTCTCAGCTGGGAGGATTTCCCCTGGGAGAATAATATGTAAAGGAGGTGCAGGCCTGGTCAACACAGGCCGGATAATATGGCTCAACAGGAACAGACTGCTGCAGAGCTGGAGGATGCCAGCAGAAGTGAACAGGAATTTCAGCTGCTGGGAATACTGCTGCAGTTTCCCGAGCAGATAGATCAGGCGGCCGATGAACTCAGGCCCAAACATATCTCACATCCGCAGGCCCGGATGATCTATGAAAATCTGCTGGACCAATTCCAGCAGAGCGGTTCTATTTCGCGCACCAAGCTTCTCATGAAGCTGCGCGATGAGGACTTTGTCGACGATCCTGAAGGCCTGATAGACAAACTGACCTCCGGGTTCAACACCCGTGATGAGCTGCAGCCCACCATCGATGTTGTCAAACAGCATTATCAGAGAAATCTCCTGCGCAAAACGGCTGAGAGCCTGGAGAATCTGGCCGACAGGACCGATCTGACCATAGATGAGTATCAGTCCAGAGCCCAGGAGCTGATCTTCGAGGCCACCAGCGAGACGACAGATGTGGAAAAGCATATTTTTTCCATGGAAGAAGCCCTGCTCGATTCCTATGACTCCTATATCGACAGGAGACATGACAGAGCCGATGTGGGAGTTCAGAGCGGGTTCATGTCCCTGGACAGGGTGATCGGCGGCTTCAAGAAGGGACATCTCACCGTCATCGCCGCCTCAACATCAATGGGCAAGACCGCCTTCGCCATAAATATCGCCAAAAATGTAATGGAGCGTGAGGTTCCCGTGGGCATAGTCAGCCTGGAGATGGCGGCCACCGAGGTCGTGGACAGGCTGATCATCCAGGAGGCCGAGGTAAATGCCTGGAAATACAGCCAGGGCCATACCAATGATGAGGAAGATCAGCGCATCTCCCGCGCGCTCAACGATATGCACGAATATCCACTGATGATATCAGATGAACGCGGTCTCAATGTGGCCCAGATCAGGGCCAGGCTGCGCAAATTTCAGGCCCGGATGGACGAGCTGGGCCTGGTGATCATAGACTACCTGCAGATGATACAGCTGCCGGAGAACTCATCCCAGAACACCGCCAGGGCCATAGGTGACGTGGTTCTGCAGCTGAGGAATCTGGCCTCGGAGCTCGATCTGCCGGTCATTCTCATCTCTCAGATCAGCAGAAGCTACAAAAATCGCTCCGACCAGAGGCCGGTTCTCTCTGACCTGCGCGATTCGGGCAATATCGAGGAGATTGCCGACAGCGTCATCTTCCTCTACCGCCACGAGCAGACGAGTGCGGCAGCCCGCGAGAAGGCCGAGATGGAGGGAACGGTGGGCGAGACCGATATCATCGTGGCCAAACAGCGCACAGGCCAGACCGGCTCGCTCAAGCTGCAGTTCGATGACGATCATATTAGATTTCTCGATCCGGAAAATCTATCTGTGGAGGGGAGCATACCCAATGAAGGCTGATGAAGGGCATCATCTCAGAGCTTTTTACGCTTTCTGCAGCGCCTATGCCGATCTGAAGGAGGAGGGCATTATCTCCTCCGAACAGCAGGATGAGATAATGGAGCTGCTGGACAGAATCGAGGAGTTATCGGAGGAGGAGCTGAGGGAGCGCCTCATGGAGATCTTCCCCGACTATGAGCCGGGTGATATTCCCCGGCCGGGTGAGGGAGATGTCGGTATGGAGGATATGATCGATAACTAAATCCGATAAAGCAGCTGATATTCCTGAATCCAATCTCACTCACTTTCATCGCTTTAATCGCTCAGATATCTCTCACCGCTGTCAGCTGCCACTATGACCAGCCTGTCAGAAGGACTGTAGCGCTCGGCCACCATCAGTCCTGTCAGCACCCCGCCGGCAGAAGATGGACCCAGCAGAAGCCCCTCCTGCAGTGCCAGCTGCCTCTGTATATCATAGACCTCACTCTCATCGACAAGGACTATCTCATCGTAAATTGCATCCTGTAATATCTCCGGTACAAACCCCGGACCTGTGCCGGGTATATTGTGCTCGCCCGGTTCTCCCCCGCTTAACACGGGGGAATTTTCTGATTCATAGGTGTAAATATCGAGACCGGGCTTTTTCGAGCGCAGATAACGGCCGGTACCAGTGATGGTGCCGCCTGTGCCGGCTGCGGCGATCAGAGCCTGAAAATCGCCCCCGGTATCCTCCATTATCTCCGGGCCGGTGCCGAGCTGATGTGCTTCAGGGTTGGCGGGATTGCTGAACTGATCGGGCCAATAAGCCCGCGGATTTCCGGCGGCAATCTCCTGACAGCGCTCATAAGCACCCTTCATTCCCTCTCCGGCCGGAGTTAACTCCAGCTCAGCCCCGAAGGCCTGCATTATCAACCGGCGTTCCCGGCTGGCCCCCGCCGGCATGACCAGCAGACAGTCATGACCTCTGAAAGCGGCGGTGCGGGCCAGACCTATGCCGGTATTGCCGCTGGTGGCCTCTATGATGAGCCCCCCGCCGCCAGCAGGGAGCTCACCCCCCTCCTCGGCGGCAATTATCATGTTCTGCGCCGGCCGGTCCTTGACACTGCCTCCGGGATTAAAATATTCCAGCTTGAGCAAAAAGTCCGGCAGTCCATCCGACACCAGCCGGTTTAATTCCACCAGGGGAGTGTTACCTGCCAGCTCCTCGCCCGACTCTATTATCATCTCAATCACCCGAATTCAGCCGGAAAAATCCTTCCAGATCGGAGGAGCTGACAAACCCGTGCTCCTCTGAGATTTCGGCCATCTCTTCCACCGCTTCTCTATCCAGCTCTGTGGAAAATACCGTTCTTTCCAGCGAGGATTCCAGCACGGAAAGTTCCAGCTCTTCCTGTGTTATTTCATCTATCTGCTTCTGGATTATGCGGGCCGATTCTTCCGGATTTTCCTGCAGAAACTCCACCGATCTCTCGTGTGCCTCCAGGAAGCTCTCGATGATCTCCTCTTCCTGCTCATATATATCCTCACTGGCCACGGTTATGGTTGCGGGCAGATCACCCTCCCAGGGCACTTCATCCCATTCCAGAACAACATGACCATCATCGGCCTCCTCTATACGGGAAGCCCAGGGTTCAGATACCACGGCAGCATCCATCTGGCCGCGGCGGAAGAGCCCGGCTACATTGGCAGGGGCCTGAGTTCTGTGGTCTATGGTGCCTCCGCGGCGTGTGGTTGAGAGATCGCTGCCATCTATCATCTTTCTCAGCTGCAGATCATGTGTGCAGCCCAGTGCGGGTGTGGCCACAACTCTATCATCGAGATCTTGGGCCGAATCTATCTCCACACCTGGAGCCGCCACCATTATGTTGCCGGCATTGCTGGCTCCGGCTATATTGACCACCTCACCACCTTCCACAAAGCGGTTGAGGGCTGGCCCGGGACCTACAAATCCCACGTCGACAGCTCCGGTCAGGAGCGAATCCATAAACAGCGAACCATCCGGGAATGTCTCGGTCTTAATCTCCACACCATCGAGTTCCTCTTCATAGTAGCCTTCCTCCAGGCCGACCATGGCCGGAGCATGTGTCAGGTTGGGGAAATAACCGATCACCAGCTCATCTCTTTCCCTTTCGGCCACCTCACCCGGTATGGGGGCAAATCCCCATAGTGCGGAGGCCGCGACGACTGCTACAATCAACAGTGTCACCATCAGTTTTTTGCGTTTATAAATTTTATTTACCATATATATCACTCTCCCTGATATCCCCAGCGTCTTAACACCAGGTTTTCAATTTTTTTGAAGATATAATTGTCCGAGATGAAACCAAAGGCGCCGATAAGTGTAATTATCCCTATGACCAGACTCATATTGCCCATATCTCTGCCCCACATCAGCATCTGACCCAGACCGCTGCCGCTGCCGATCAGTTCACCGGCCATCAGCGCCCGCCAGGAAAAAGCCCAGGAGAACCTGAGTCCCGTTATGAGATGGGGGACTGCCGCCGGCAGCATGACCCGGCGGAAAAGCGATATTCTGGAAGCTCCCAGTGTGCGGGCGGCCTTGAGATAGGTGGGGTCGACATTTTTCAGACCGCTGGTGGTGGTTGAGACCATATTCCAGGTAGCCCCCAGCAGTATGACCGCTATTATGGCCCGCTCACCCAGCGAAAACCACAGCAGAGCCAGCGGCAGCCAGACCACGCTGGGCACGCTCTGCAGTGCCAGTATAAAGGGTGATATGGCCTCATCTGCCGCGGAAAACAGTGCCAGCACCATCCCCAGCAGAAAGCCCAGCACCGAAGCCAGGGTGAAGCCGATCAGAAGCCTTCTGATGCTGATCATTATCGCGCTTATCAGCGTGCCCTGCTGGAACTGTTCAACCATGGTAGCGACTACCGAGCCAGGTGAGGGCAGCAGATATTCGGGCCAGATTCCAGTGGAGGCCAGATACTGCCACAGAATCAGCAGGCCGCCAAAGACGGCCGCTCTGATCATATGCTTTCTGGCCTGGAGTGAAAAGACGGTCATGATAACTCACCCCCGGCAGCTCTGGCCTGAAATCTCTCTTCCTCTTTATCTGTCAGTGAGGGCTCGAGCCTGCTCAAAATTTCCTCTTCCAGCTCTATCATCTTTCTGTTGCCGGGACGACGGGGATAGGGCAGATCTATCTCGTATTCAGCGGCGATCTCACCCGGATCACCGGACATCACCAGCACTCGTTCTGATAGAAGCAGTGACTCGCGGATGCTGTGGGTGACAAATACCACGGTCATCTCTCTTTCCTGCCACAGATCTATGAGCTGCCTCTGCAGTCTCAGCCTTGTCTGCTCATCCAGGGCAGCAAAGGGTTCATCCATTAACATTATCTCAGGCTTTAAAACCAGCCCCCGGGCCAGGGCCACTCTCTGCTGCATGCCGCCCGAAAGCTGATGGGGATAGCTGTCCTCCACGTGGTCCAATCCTACACGCTTAAGCTCCCGGCGGGCCCTATCTCTGGCCTCTTCTCTCTTCTCACCGCGCTCTCTCAGGCCGAAACAGACATTCCTGAGCACCGTCAGCCAGGGGAAAAGAGCTGCATCCTGCATGATCAATACTCTTTTCTGGCCCGGCCCGGTGATGGGCTGGTCCTGACAGTATATGTTTCCCTCACCGGGGGCTTCCAGGCCGGCCATAATCTGCAGAAATGTCGATTTTCCACAGCCGGAAGGCCCCAGCAGTGTGACAAATTCGCCCTGTTCGATCTCCAGGTCGATATCCTCTAAAACCTCAGTCTTTTCCTCTTCTCTCCGACCATAACTCTTATGAATTCCTTCTGCTCTGAGTGCGTACAAATAGTAACTACCTCCTGCTGTAAACCTGAGTTCTTTAGTAAACTATTTTACAGACCCCATTATATTAATTCTGACCCAATCTGTCAAGTTTAATCCTGCTCCAATCTTTACAAGCGCGAAATCAATAATTTTCTGAATTATGAGCCATAAAAAACCCCGCCCTCGCAGCTCACGGGCGGGATCGAAAATTTCAGCGATATCATCTATCCAGATTTTCTCACTCACAGAACTCGAGTGAGCTCTTAACCACCTCAATCGTTTCATCCAGCTCCTCCCGGCTGTGGGCGAGTGATACGAACATTGCCTCATACTGTGAAGGCGCTATATATATGCCCTGCTCCAACATCCTCTGAAAATAGCTGGCATAGATATCCGTATCAGCGGTGCTGGCAGTCTCATAATCCACCACGGGCTCAGCTGTGAAGAAAAGGCTCAGAAGCGAACCCACCTGGCTGACCTGAAGATCGAGATCAACGCTGCTGGCAGCCTCCTCAAGTCCCCGCCGGAGATAGCTGGCCTTTTCCTCCAGTTTGCTGTAGACACCATCCTGCTGGATCAGCTTCATCATCTCCAGGCCGGCGGTCATGGCCAGGGGATTGCCGGAGAGTGTGCCGGCCTGATAGACGGGTCCTGTGGGAGCCACCTCATCCATGACTTCTTTTCTGCCGGCAAATGCCCCCACGGGGAAGCCGGCACCTATTATCTTGCCCAGACAGGTGAGATCGGCCCGGACATCGTAATATTCCTGAGCTCCACCGGGAGCCAGCCTGAAGCCGGTTATGACCTCATCGAAGATGAGAAGAGCCCCCTCCTTTTCGGTTATCTCCCGCAGAAACTCTAAAAATCCATCAGTGGGAGGAACCACGCCCATATTGGCCGCCACCGGCTCTATGATGACAGCTGCTATATCATCACCCTCCTCTTCGAATACTTCCCTGACCGCATCTTTATCATTATAGGGCACGGATATGGTCAGCCGGGCTAAATCCTCCGGAACACCCGGGCTGTCCGGCAGTCCCAGTGTGGCAGGACCCGAACCGGCCTTGATGAGAAAGCTGTCACCGTGGCCGTGATAGTTGCCGGTGAACTTGATGATCTTATCCCGGCCTGTATAACCCCGGGCCAGGCGCACAGCGCTCATGGTGGCCTCGGTGCCCGAATTGACCATGCGCACGCGGTCTACAGATGGTATGAGATCGACTATCTCCTCTGCCATCTCAGTCTCCACCGTGGTGGGGGCACCGAAGCTTGTGCCCTTATCGAGCTGCTCCCTCACCGATTTCAGCACATCCTCCTGGCAGTGTCCGAAGAGCATGGGCCCCCAGGAATTGACGAAGTCTATGTATTCGTTGCCGTCTATATCGTATATCTTTGAGCCCTCCGCCCTCTCGATGAAAAGCGGTTTTTCCCGCACAGAGGAAAAAGCCCGGGCCGGACTGTTGACTCCCCCCGGCAAAAACTGACAGGCTCTCTCGTATTCTTCCCGCGAGCGTTCAAACATTAATATCCCTCCTGTTCTAAAATATCCTGTTTAAAAGTATCTGAGGCTCCTCTTTTTGAGCTTCTCCTCACTTTTCAGGACTTTCCATCTGACAGCCTCCACGGCCGAAGCCAGTTTGTTTACCCTGTTCTGAAGCTCCTCTTCACTGCCGGCGTGAACCACGGTGAATATCTGGTAGGGCCAGTCGGGAGCTGTGGGCCTGCGATAGCAGTGACTGACAAAATCGAATCCGGCCAGTTTTTCTCCACTTCTATCGATCTCATCTTCAGAAAACTGCCAGACGACCATGGCATTGCTGGCAAAACCGCATTTTTCCTGGTCGACCAGTGGGGCCAGACGGCGCAGCAGATTCTCTTCCTCCATCCGCTGCAGACGCTCTATGACCTCACCTTCAGCCAGGCCAGTTTTTTCCGCCAGGCGGGCAAAGGGACGGGAGGTTATCTCCATATCACCCTGCAGTTCGGAGATTATTCTCCTGTCCTCTTCCTCCAGCTCAATCCCTCTACCACTGCTGTGCTCTTTATCTCCGCTGTCATAGCCTGTTTTCGAATCTGCCAAGACCAACTCCTCCTTCTGCTGCTTTATGCTGCTATTCAGAGCCAGAACCATCCTGCATTTTCATCTTCACACCCAGCTTGTAGCGTTTGAGCCGGGGCAGCTGCAAAAATTCCAGTCCCGTCCTCTCCTCCAGCTTCTCTATCTCTGACTGCAGATCATGCTCAGGCGGCACGGACAGTGTAAACCACATATTATAATCGTGATTTCGCCGGTAATTATGTGACACGCCCGGATGAGAATTGATGATATCCCTCACTCCGGCAAAATCATCGCGGGGGACTCTGGCCGCCAGCAGTATGCTCTCCCATCCCAGCCTGCGGGAGGAGAATATACCGCCCAGCCGCCTGATATAGCCGGACTCCCGCAGCGATTTCAATCTTGATATGACCTCATTCTCTTCCATATTGAGCTTTCGGGCCAGAGCGGCAAAGGGCCGGGAGGTTATATCCAGACCCTGCTGGGCAGCCTCCAGCAGCTTACGATCACGGGGGGTTAGAGCGCCGTTATTTTTCATATTCCATAACACCTCATCTCACCTGGCACCAGGGGTCAGAGGCCAGAACGCTGTCATCATCGGAATAGAAATAGGCCCGCCCCCGGCAGCCGCCGCAGATATCGATATAGCCGCACTCACCGCATTCACCTTCATAGAGAGAAAAATCTCTGAGCCGTTCAAAAACTTTGCTCTCACTCCATATCTCCGAAAAGGGCTTCTCCCTGATATTGCCGGCGGAAACGGGCAGATAGGGGCAGATATGAACCTCTCCCTCGGGCAGTATGCAGCAGTAAGAAATACCGGCCAGACAGCCTCGGCTGTAATGGATGGAAATATCCATCTTTTCGGCCTGAACCATAAACTGGGGAGCACAGGTGGGTTTTATCTGCAGATCGAACTCCTTTTCCTGCTCCAGCACATACTCGATCATCTCCTGGTATTCATCGGGCCTGAGAGCATCCTCCTCAATATCGACTCCCCTGCCCGTAGGCACAAGAAAGAAGGGATGAAAGGACCTGGCACCGATCTCCCGGGCCAGCTCTATCATCTCATCAACCTCATCTCTGTTCTGGCGGGAGATTGTGGCATTTATCTGCACCGGAATTCCCTCTTCTACAGCCTGAGCTGCTGAGTCCACCGCCTGCTGCCAGCAGCCTTCCACACCGCGAAAGCTGTCATGGCCCGAGGGTGAAGCACTGTCCAGGCTGACAGCCATGCCCTTAAGGCCGACTCTGGCCAGTGATTTGATCCTCGCCAGATTGAGGTCCACAGCATTTGTGCCCAGCACGGGGCGCAGCCCCAGCTCGCCGGCATATAAGATCAGCTCCTCTAAATCTTCGCGCAGAAGCGGCTCTCCTCCGCTAAATATCACCAGGAAAAAATCCTCGCGGGCCAGATCCTCCAGCAGCTCTTTACCCTCTGAAGTGCTGAGCTCACTATCAGGACTGCCTGCCTCCGGCCCTGAGTCGCGATAGCAGTGCTGGCATCTGAGATTACAGCGCCTGGTCATATTCCAGGATACCATCTTCATGATCTTTTTCTCCCCTCAGCAAACTCCAGGGCATGGTAGGTTATGATCAGATCCGCACCGGCCCGCTTAATCGAGGTGAGCATCTCATCCAGAAGTTCCTTCCTGTCGACCAGGGCCGCTTCGGCCCCGGCCCAGGCCAGGGCATACTCACCGCTGACATTATAGGCGGCAACAGGCACGTCGATCTCTTCTCTCACATCGCGGATCACATCCAGATAGGCCAGCGCCGGTTTGACCATGACTATATCGGCACCCTCCTCTCGATCCAGGCGAACTTCTCTGCGGGCCTCACGGGAATTGGCCGGGTCCATCTGATGTGAGGATCTATCACCACCGGCCGGCTCCGAACCGGCAGCCTCCCGGAAAGGACCGTAAAAAGCTGATCTATATTTGGCTGCATAGGACATGATGGGTACGCGTTTATATCCATGCTCATCCAGCTTATCCCTGATGGCACCCACTCTGCCGTCCATCATATCAGAAGGGGCGACCATATCAGCACCATTCTCCACATGGGAAAGTGCCATCTCGGCCAGATAGGGCAGTGTGGCATCATTATCGACCTCACCTTCATCGACTATGCCGCACTGTCCGTGTGAGGTGTAAGCGCAGAGACAGACATCTGTTATTATGTAGAGCTCGGGAAATTCCCGGGATAGAAGCCGGCAGGCCTGCTGTACGGGCCCGTCATCGGCTCTTGCTCTGCTGCCTGTGCTGTCCTTCTCCTGCGGCAGTCCGAAGAGCAAAACGCTTTTAAGGCCGCTCTCCAGGATCCTCTCCGCCCATCTGCGCAGCACATCATCGGGTGAGATATGATAGTTGGAAGGAAGAGATTCTATCTCCTCCTCTATCTCCTTTCCCTTTCTTATAAAGAGGGGATAGATCAGGTCATCTTTCAGCACATTTGTCTCACTGACCAGCTCCCTCAGCTCATCGTTATAGCGCAGTCTTCTCGGTCTTCGCTGCAAATATATCTCCTCCTGTCTCCTGTTTCCTTTGGTTCTATTCTCCGGCCAGCACTTCCTCATCTTTTAGATAACAGCCAGGATCAGAGGCCCAGAAATCGCCGGCCAGAGACTCTGCCCTGCTGCGCATACTTCCCCGGCAGATCTCAAACCACCGGCATCTGCTGCATCGTCCCTCTATATGTTTTTTTCGCTCCCTCATCATCTGCAGCAGTTCTACAGGTGAATCCCGCCAGATATCGGCAAAGGATCTGTGGCGAACATTGCCCGCTGAATGGGCAAAGCTGAACTGATCGGGATGAACATCACCCTTCCAGTCTATACAGGCTATGGCCTGGCCCGAGCGATTGCCTCCATTTACCTTAAGATAGCGATAGATGCTCTCCGCCCTGCTGTCATCTGCTTCTTTCAGTCTCAGATAGAGATAGGCTCCATCGGCCTGATTGGCCACGGTCAGAATTTCCTTTTCACCATCAACTGCAGCCATCTCATCCGCTCTGGTGATCAGCTTATCCATCAGCTTTCTCTTATTCTCAGCTGCTATCAGTGAATCCTCCAGCTGAAGTCCCCGGCCCTGAGGCACCAGATGATAGAGGCAGAGACGCGGTATATTCTCCTCTTCCATCAGTGATAAAATGCTCCCCATCTCATCACGGTTTTCGGCCGTCATGGTAAAGCGCAGCCCCACCTTCTGACCCAGACGCCGGCAGTTTCTGATGCCGGCCAGTGTTCTCTCATAGGCTCCTTTCTGACCGCGAAATCTATCATGTGTCGATTCGGTGCCGTCCAGACTTATACCTATGTAGCTAACACCCAGTTTCTTCAGCCGGATCACCCTGTCGGAATCCAGAAGTGTTCCATTGCTGGAAAGTGAAACGACAATTCCCTGCTGGCGGGCATATTCAATCAGCTCCTCCAGATCATCGCGCAGAAGGGGTTCACCGCCGGAAAAGAGCAGGACCGGCACATTCATCTCTCCCAGATCGGCTATCAGCCGGCGCCCCTCCTCTGTCGACAGCTCACGGGGATGGGGATCGGCACTCTCACCGGCATAACAGTGCTGACAGCTCAGGTTGCAGGTTCTGGTCACATTCCATACCACCACAGGCCCCCGGCCTTCACCAGTGCCTGTCAGGCTCTTTCTGCTGCTGCGGCTGTAGCGCAGGCTCTTCTCCATCTCCTTATCGTTTCTCAGAAGTGTGCTCAGATTAAGCATGCTCGCTCTCCACTCCCCCGAATTCATCAACAATTGCCCTGTAAAGCCCTGCTGCCGTATACTCCGAGGCCACAGCTGCTATCTCAAAGCCTTCCCGGCGGGCCGTATCAGCTGTTATGGGGCCTATGGCCGCACCTCTCAGGCCGGAGCTGACCTCGATACCTTCAGCCTCCAGCTGCTCTTTCAGGCAGGCTGCGGTCGATGAGCTGGTAAAGGTTATCAGATCGTATTTGCCTGCCGCCAGATCTTCACTGACATCAGCCGGCAATTCGGCAGCTTCTGTGCGGTAAGCTTCTATCTCATCGACCTCACGGCCCTCTTTTTCCAGGCCTTCGACCAGAAGCTCACGGGCGCTGAGAGTGCGGGGCAGAAGAATTTTATCTCCCCTCTCACTCCTCTCCAGAAGACCCTCCAGCACCTCCTCGGCCACGAATTCATCCGGCACAAAGTCGATTCTGAGACCTTTTTCCTCCAGGCTGCCGGCAGTCCTGGAGCCGATGGCGGCCAGTTTCAGACCGGCCAGATTTCTCACATCTATCTTCAGCTCCTTCATTCTCCGCCAGAAATATTTCACACCGTTCTGACTGGTGAAGACCAGCCAGTCATAGCTTTCGATATTTTCAAGTGCCCCATCCAGCTTTGCAAAGCTGGCCGGAGCTGTGATATTTATGGCAGGCGCTTCCCGCACAACCGCGCCGGCCCCTTCCAGCATCTCCGTAAGGCCCCTGTTCTGATGGGCGGGACGGGTGTTGAGAATGCGCAGATTCCGCAGCGGCTGTCTGTGGCGCCAGTCCTTGATCCCTCCATTATCTGCAACCTCGCCCACCACAATTACAGCCGGCGGGGAAACACAATCCTGGCGGACCAGCATGCCCGCCTCCTCCAGTGTGGTGAAAAATGAACGCTGTTCGGGACAGGTTCCCATCTCTATCAACGCCACAGGGGTGTCAGCGGCCATCCCCTCGTCCATCAGTTTTCTGCTGATGCGGGGCAGATTGCCCACCCCCATTAAAAATATCAGTGTTCCGGCACCTCCGGCCAGATGCTCCCAGTCATGGCTGCTCTCATCTTTATCGGGATCTTCGTGGCCGGTTATGACCGTAACAGAAGAGGAGACATTCCTCTCCGTGGCGGGAATGCCGGCATAGGCGGGAACGGCCAGAGCAGATGTAATACCCGGCACCACCTGATAGGGTATATCATGATCTCTGAGATAATCAGCCTCCTCACCGCCGCGCCCAAATAAAAAAGGATCACCACCCTTGAGCCTGACGACTTTCTCGCCCCTGGTGGCTTTCTCCACCATCAGCTCATTTATCTCCGCCTGTGTGAGGCTGTGATCACCGGGCTTTTTGCCGGCATAAATCAGCTCACAGTCTTCAGCGGTGTAATTTAAAAGCGCTGTCTCCACCAGCCTGTCATAGATAACTGTCTGTGCCTGCTTCAAAAGCTTACGCCCCCGGCAGGTGATGAGACCTGGATCTCCGGGGCCTCCGCCGACCAGAAAAACTTCTCCTGACATATTCACTCCTCCTCTTCCAGCAGTTCGTCCGCGCCCCGCTCGAGCAGCATCCCGGCCAGCTCGCGGGCGGTCTCCTCAGCTCTATTCCTGCTGCCCTGAAGTCTCTCACGATAGCTCTTACCGCCCTCACCATCGCCGACCATGCCGGTTATCTCAATCAGTTCATCTTCCTCCCCGGCTATATGGGCATAACAGCCTATAGGCACATGACAGCCTCCGCCCAGAGCAGCCAGCAGAGATCTTTCCGCTCTGAGACAGCAGGCTGTGTCACCATCCTCCAGCTCCTGCAATTTTTTTGCCAGCATTACGTCATCCTGCCTGATCTCCAGAGCCAGACCACCCTGACCGGCAGCCGGCAGAAAACGGCGGGGATTAAGATAGGCGCTGATGGCTTCCTCCCTGCCCAGGCGTATGAGCCCGGCCGCAGCCAGAACCAGACCATCGTAATCTTCCGAGTGCAGCTTCTCCAGTCTGGTATCGACATTGCCCCGGACCGGCTTTACCTCCAGATCGGGGCGGCGGGAGAGGATCTGTGTGCGGCGGCGGCTGCTGCCGGTCCCCAGCACGGCACCTTCCGGCAGTTCTGCCAGTGAATCGAAGCCGGGGGCCACCAGCACATCACGGGGATCTGCGCGCAGGGAAAGTGCCGCCAGCCTGAGATCCTCAGGCATATCAGTGGGAACGTCCTTGAGGCTGTGCACTGCCAGATCTATCTCCTCTGCCAGCAGTGCCTTCTCTATCTCCTTGAGAAAAACACCCTTGCCCTCTATCCGGGCCAGGGGTCTATCCAGAATTCTATCCCCGGTGGTCTCGATCTCTTTAAGTCTGACATCAGGCCCTGCTTCCCGCAGATTTTGCTCCAGTTCTTCTTTTATCTGCCGGGCCTGAACCAGTGCCAGCTGGCTGGAACGGGTGCCTATTACGATGCTCTGTCTCTTCAAGATATATCCTCATTCCCTTCTAAGCCTTCTAAATCTTTCAGTTCAATTTTCGGCTCTTCAGACAGCAGATCTCTTACTTCCTGCAGCGCCTCTTCATATCTGTCCTCTTTCAGAAGATCATGTATTTTTTCACCGCCCAGATCCAAAAAAAGCTGCCTTCTCCGTTCAGGGGGCAGCCTGTCCTTTATCGCGGATCTGAGGTCATCCAGAAGCTCAAGATAGCGGGTAAAAACGGAGCCATATTCCTCCTGCAGATTCTTTCTGATTGTGGCGGACAGGGCCGGGCTGGCTCCATCGGTGCAGACTGCCAGCTGCAGCGGGCTGCGATTTACGCGGGCCGGAACGATAAAATTGGACAGCTCCCTGTCATCAACTACATTTACCAGAACATTATTCTCCCTGGCATCCTCATATACCCGGCGGTTTATACTGCGGGAGGAAGTGGCTGCAATCACCAGATCATGGCCCTCTATATCCCGGGAATAATAGACGCGCTCAAAATGAATTATTTCTTCTCTCTGCTTGAGCTCCCTGACCTCCTCTGTTAGCTCGGGGCTGACCAGTGTCAATTCAGCTCCGGCTTCGATCAGGCTGCTGATTTTGCGGGCTGCCACATCTCCTCCACCCACCATCAGACAGGAGCTTTTATCCAGATCCAGAAAAAGGGGATAATAATTTGCCAAAATACAATTCCTCCAGAATAAATAGATTCAAAGTTAGGTTATTTGGATCTTCTACAAACCAGATTCAATCAGCCAGATACATCATCCAGATTAAAGAGATCTGAGACAAGGTCCAGAACCCCGCCATTTTCGCCGCAGCCACTATCTGACAGCAGTTTCTGCATCTCCACCACGGGATCGTGCAGAATCTTTTTGGCGATCTGCCTGCTCAGTTCTTCGATGATCCTCTTCTGCTCCGGTGTTAGTGGGCCGCCGCTTTCCTCAAGCCGATTGATTGCCCTCTCCATCTCGGCCGCTCTGATCTCCTCACCCTTTTTCTTCAGATCGGCGATGACCGGTGCTGCCTCTCTCCGCTCTTTCCAGCATCTGTAATCACTGCATTCTTCATCTATGATGCCGGCCACATCCCGTAAAGCCCTCTCCCTTTCCTGCAGGCCTTCATCTATCACATCCTCCAGCTCATCGAGTTTATAGAGGTTAACTCCGTTGAGGCTTTCCAGCTGCGGATCTATATCCCGGGGTACGGCCAGATCTATAAGCAGCTGGCCAGAGTTTCTCTCCTCCAGGGCCGGGCCGTGTTTATCCTCCATGATGACATGATGGGGGGCAGCTGTACAGCTGATTATGATGTCGAACTCACCTATGACTTCCGGCAGCCTCTCTATTCTCACAGCTCTGCCGCCTATCTTCACGGCCAGTTTCTTTGATCTCTCAAAGCTGCGGTTGGCTATGGCCGGGGAAGAAACGCCCCTTTCCAGCAGATTTTTGCTGACAGTTCTGCCCATATCACCGGCACCCAGAACCAGCAGGCTGCAGTCCTCCAGGCCTCCGAGGTGTTTGCGGGCTTTTTCCACGGCGGCATACCCGATGGAAGCGGCATGTTCCGATATATCCGTCTCACTCCGTGCTCTTTTGCCCGTCTTCAGGGCTCTATTGAAAGCCTCGTGCAGATATGTATCACAGCACTCCTCCTCACAGGCTCTGCCGTAGGCATCTTTTACCTGCTTTAAGACTTCAACTTCTCCCTTAACCATGGAATCAGCACCACAGGCCACATGAAAAAGGTGTTCAACGGCTTCCTGCCCCCGGTAGCTGTAGAGAGAGCTGTCTACCTCCTTCGGCCTGCGGGACTTTTCCAGCAGATAGCGCCTGGCTGAGCGCCTGCTTTTATCGGGCCGGGTTGTGCTCAGATAGATTTCACAGCGGTTGCAGGTGGCCAGCACCACACTGCCTTCATTGCACTGCTCTCCCTGGAGATCTCTTACAGCCTGGCTGCGCTCCTTTTTGGTCAGGGCCACCATCTCCCGCACATTCAGAGGCGCTGTTTTATGGTTGAGCCCCACACAGATAATCTCGTTTTTCCTGCTCACAATCTAACCCCCATACCTTTACTCAACTTATTCCGCTGCATAAGTTATTCTATATTCAATGGTTCAATCCTTCCTGCAGCTGCTCCATATTCTGCACTTTCTCAGGATAGTCAAATTCCGGCCTGTCAATCAAGATGACGGGGATGCCGATTCTATCAGCGGCTCTTAACTTTTCTTCCACTCCTCCGCAGCTGCCGCTGGCCTTGCTCACAACAGCGTCGATATCATAATCTCTGAAGATAACCTCGTTCATCTCCAGGCTAAAAGGGCCCTTCATGGCTATGACATTCCCGACAGGAATACCGCATTCCAGGGTCCGGCGCAAAAAATTCGTCCGGGGTAGAATGCGCACAAACACCCTTCTTTCCGCATCTTCTAAAGCATCCGTAAACTCCTGCAGATTGCTGCTGCCGGTGGTCAGCAGAATCCTCTCATATTCTGAAGCGGCCGCGGCCGCCTCCTCAAAATCTTCGACCTCCAGCACTCTCATATCTGCGGGATATTCCACCCGGGGTCTTTCATATCTGACATATCTCACATCCATACTCCGGCAGCTATCCAGGGCCAGTGAGGTGATCTCACAGGCAAAAGGATGGGTGGCATCGATTATTAGATCTATACCCCTGGCATTTAAAAACTCCTGCAGGCCCTCCTCTGTAAATCTCCGCTGCATCACCTCTGCTCCAGTGCCTGAGAGCAGATCTGCCCCATAGGAGCTAGTGACCGTGACGATGAGATCAAAATCCTCACAATCAAGGTTTTCCGCAATCAGGCGCGCCTCCTCAGTTCCCCCCAGAAGCAGAATCACAGCTCATAACCCCTGGGTGTAATCAGCCTGGCACTTTTTTTATCCCCGGACCCGGCTCCGGATCCGGCTTTGGCCACAAATGTACTGGAATTTCCAATGATAACCGTTGTGAGCATATCGATCTCATAATCGAGCATATGCTCAAGATCGGTGATAGTTTTTTGTTCCTGACCCCTTTTGGCACTTCTCACAATTCCCACCGGTGTTTTTCCGGGGCGATACTCAATAAAAATATCGCGCGCTGTCCTTATGTGTTCCCGGCGCTGACTGCTGGCCGGATTATAGAGCACAGCTATTAGATCGGCCCCTGCCGCCTTTTTCAGTCTGATCTCGATCTTATCCCAGGGAGTTAAGAGATCGCTGAGGCTGATCACCGCTCTGTCATGCATGAGCGGTGCTCCCAGGCTGGCAGCCGCGGCGTTTCCCGCCGTTATGCCCGGGAGGATGTTAGCTTCCAGATCGCTCTCACGTTCCTCGAGCATTTCCAGCACAAGCCCGGCCATACCATAGATGCCGGGATCACCGCTGCTGATCACGGCCACCGATTTTCCCGCTTCAGCGCGGGCTATGGCCTTTCCGGCTCTCTTTTTTTCCTGGCCCATGCCGCTGATTATCTTTTCCTGCCCGGGCTCCAGCAGTGGTTCGACAAGCTCCATATAGGTGCTGTAGCCGGCTATGACCTCCACCGCCTGCAGAAGATGATAGGCTTTGAGGCTCATATGTTCTATATCACCGGGGCCGATTCCGATCACATGGAGAGATCCTCCACCACCGCTATCGTCACTCCCTGAAAAGATCTCTTGCTCAAAATCAAATCTCCCTTTTCCGCTGCTGCCATTGCTGCCGGTTCGCATACTCCACCAACTCCTATTTTTTCTTTGACGAATTTTGATATGCTGTAAATCTCTTCTGACTCCTCGAGTTCACGGGCTATACTCTCCCGGCTGATGATCTGCAGGGGCAGCTCTAAATCTTCGGCAGCCCCTTTTATGCCCTCTTCATCTGCTTTGATATCGGCTGTGGCCAGGGCTTTAAAGGCTTCAGGTTCCACTTCCAGCTCCTGCCGGGCCATTTTTAAAGCCTGGAGCACACGGAATTTTTCTATGCCGCGCCTGGCGCCGATGCCCGCTATGAGATTGCCCGGCATGAGCTGAATTAAGCGTCCCTCTTCTCTTTTCTCCTGCAATCTCCCCTCGCCTGGATATCTGTTGGAGACCAGGACGGTAAAGTCTGAATGCAAATTTTCTCCGGATGAACTGAAATCTTTGAGACTCACATCTTCTTCCAGCAGGCTGAGTTCCGGTTTTTTCTCCCCATCTAAAGCTGTTATAAAATCCCTGTATTCACTTCTCTCACACCATATCTCTGTTTTAATGTCATCGCTCAGCAGGGCGGAGTTGGCCTTTTTCAGGCTTTCAAAAGGCTTGATCTGCCAGCCCAGCTCCTCTGCCAGCAGATCGAAGGCCAGCCTGCCCCTGACATCTGTGGCTGTGGTGATCACAGCCTCAGCTCCCAGAATAGAGGACAGGCGGCGGCTCAGTCTGTTGGCACCGCCCACATGTCCCGAGAGAACACTTATGGCATATCTGCCGGCCTCATCTACAACCACCACAGCAGGATCAGTCCGCTTATCCTCAAGCCAGGATGAAACAGTCCTCACCACTATTCCCAGGGCCATGATGCAGATTATGCCCTCATACTCCGCCATCAGCTCGCCCATCTTCTCGCCCAGAGAGCCCCGATAAAAATATTCGACTGGCCCGGCGGATCTGCTTTCCCGGGAGGAGTCAGCTTTCACTCCCTCAGCTGCTGAATAGTTTTCGTTCTCGGGGCTGAACTTTGGCGGCAGATAAATATCCAGCCCATCAAGATGAGACTGCAGATTTCGGGCCAGCTTGCGGCCGGAAGGAGTCACCGCCACTGCCGCCAGCTTCACGAGCTGTCTCCCTCTCTGTAACCATGGCTGAAGCTGCTGTCATAGAGCAGCGATTGGCCGTGTTCTCCTTCCAGAAAATCCCCCACCAGGATAAGGGCGGTGCTGTCTATACCCTCTTCACCGGTCTTGCGGGCAATATTATCGAGTCTGCCCTTTACTGCCCTCTCCTCAGGCCAGGAAGCTTTCTCCACCACCGCCGCCGGCGTATCGGCGGGATATTCTCCAAGCAGCTTTTCCACCACCTCTTCTATCATATGCACGCTCAAAAATATGGCCATCGAGGTATTATGTGAGGCCAGACGATCGAGACTCTCGCTATCCGGCACCGGGGTTCTCCCCTCCATCCTGGTCAGAATCAGGGTCTGGGGTCCATCGGGCTGTGTGAATTCCCGGCCCAGTGTGCTGGCCGCCGCCTGGAAGGAGCTGACACCCGGGATGATTTCACAGCTTATATTACGCTTCTTGAGATAATCGATCTGCTCCTGCAGGGCACCGTAGAGAGCGGGATCACCGGTATGGAGTCTGACGACCAGCTCATCCCTCTCCAGGGCCGCCTCGATTTTTTCCATTATCTCATCCAGATCCATCCCCGCACTGTCATATATTTCAGCTTCATCCGTATAATCCAGCAGTTCGGGATTGACAAGTGAACCGGCATAGATTACCAGATCAGCCGCCTCCAGCAGCTTTTTGCCCCTGACTGTCAGCAGCTCCGGATCTCCCGGACCTGCACCGACAAAATAGACTTTACCCATCTCTTAGTCTCCTTTCTCTACAAAATCCCTGCAGTTTTTTGTGATGATCAGTGTGGACAGATAGTCTATCTTTTCCTTATCCAGCAGATCTCTATCAGCTGCTATGCTCTCCTTTGATCGGCCAGAGCGCGAGATGAGCACTGCCTTTGAGAGCAGATCTAAATCCTGCAGAATCTCCTTCAGCTCCTCAAATCTGCGGGAGGGTTTGAGAATTACCACCGCCTCAAACTCCGCCAGTATACCCTTGAGCTCTTCCCGGAATCCCCCTGTATCAGAAGGGGGAGCCGGAACCACCGCCATCCTCTCCTCCCCCCGGACCAGGGGCAGGTTGAGGCTGCTGCCACATCCGGTCACAGCTGTAACACCCGGCACCGTCTCCACGGGATAACTTCTATCCCTATCTTTAATCTCCTCCAGCAGATATATATAGGTGCTGTATAGCAGTGGATCTCCCAGCGTAATAAAGGCCACATCGCGTGCTTTTTTCAGGTGAGCAATAACTCTCTCACCCGTCCTTTTCCAGGCCCGTTTTTTCTCCTCTTTATCTGAGGTCATGGGAAATATGAGCTTCTCGACTTCCCCGGAAATATCCACAGCTTCTCCGGCGATTTTCAGAGCCAGACTCTCCTTATCACCGGCGGCTGCAGCCGGACAGATCACATCCGCTTCTTCCAGCACAGAACCAGCCCGATATGTTAAAAACCCGGGATCCCCTGGCCCCACACCCACACCGTAAAGTTTTCCGGTCATCCAGATCACATCTCCTCTCCGACGTCCCGGGCTGTAATGATAAAGACCGGGACCGAACTGTCGAACATATCGTATTCTTTCACACTCTTTGTTCTGGTGCAGCTCACCTGTATAATCCCGGTTTTATAACCTCTCTTTCTGAACTCCTGATAGGCTGAAGTGAGTGTATTCATGGTAATGGCATTGAGGACAATTCTGCCCTCCGGTTTGAGACCGATCTCCAGAAAATCCAGAATTTCCGGAAGCCGGCCGCCGCTGCCGCCGATAAAAACCCTATCAAAGCGGGGAAGATCGTTCAGGGCTTCAGGAGCCTCTCCTGCAATCAGCTTTACATTATCACAGTCAAATTTTTGCAGGTTCTCTTCGATCAATTCCAGGCCCTCAGCCCGCTTCTCCACCGCATAGATGCTGCCGGCCGGGGATTTAAGCGCCGCCTCCACCGTCACAGAACCGGTGCCGGCACCGATATCGCAGAGATCATGATCCTTCCCCAGCCTCAACCTGGAGAGGACAACAGCTCTTATCTCCTCTCTGGTCATGGGGATATCTCCCCTGATAAACTCCTCATCAGGTATGCCGGGAATTAAATGATAATAATCTGCTCTATCAGCTCTGGAATTATGTTCCCGGTTTTTGTCACCCATCACCATCACCCTCACCATGTATCAGCATCACATTCAATCCGGCAAACTCACGCCCTGTCAGCTGTGAAAGCCGGGCTGTTATCAGATTCTCTTCCTCATAGGAGAGATTCTCTGCTACAGTGGCTCTGCGGTCCCCGGCTTCGGCCTCCAGCAATCTGCCGGCGATAATGGACGGTGTATTCTCCTCATCAGTAAATACACCTACCTTTTCCCCGGCTTCTACCAGCCTTTTAAGCCGGGGAAATTCCTCGCGGCCGTGCAGACTGATAAAATGAGCATCCTGCCAGGAAAGGCGGGCCCGGGCAAAGCCCAGCTGCATAGAACTCACACCCGGTATTATCTCCAGCTCCTCCTCCGGGAAGTTCCGCCGCAGATAATCGGCCAGACTGTAAAGGCCGGGATCGCCGGATACTAAAACCATAACCCTTACATCTCGGTAATTTTCTTCGATAACCTCCTCTATTTGGGCCAGATCGGCCGTTATCTCCACAGTTTTCTTGTCGTGATGGGAAAAAAGCTCTAATGCCCGGCGGCTTCCCAGCAAAAGCTGTGATTCTTCTGCCCGCCTTTTCACGACCGGCAGCAGATAATCTCTGCTGCCGGGACCTATGCCTCCTATTACAATACCCGCTTCCTCTGCATTATCTGACATATTCTTTCAGCCCTTTCTCTGCACTCAAAAGTTCTGAATTTCCCGCAGCCGCCAGAATACCGCACTCCATTGAAAAGAGCGCAGCGGCTGTCTTCATCTCACAATCACAGCGTTCTTCCACCCGTTCCACTATTTTTTCTGCCAGCACAGAGAAGACTTCTTCTTTCTCCGCTTCTCTGATGATCTCCGCTGCTCCTTCGCTGGTGGAAGAAGTTAAAATTTCCCTGACAAGATCCTGGCTGCCTCCCTGTGCCGCAGTATAGGCGGCCAGTGTTTCCAGCCGGGCATCGGCGATACTGCTGTGAGTATTGAAGATCCCGGCCGCCACTTTGATAAGCTTGCCGAGATGGCCCAGCAGAAGTATATCCTCCACGCCATTCTCACAGCATTTTTCCAGCATAAAGCCCACATAATTGCTCATGCGCACCACTCTCTCACCGGCAAAACCCAGCTTTTCCGCCTCACTGCGGCCGTAGTTGCCGAAGACCAGGACCAGCCTGCGCCTGCCCGAGGCCACAGATTGTGAGACTTTTAAGGCCAGAGAGTCCTTATAGGCCTTATCGGACATGGGCTCCACTATACCGGTGGTGCCCAGAATTGATATACCGCCTTCGATTCCCAGCCGGGGATTGAAGGTATTC
>Ga0207421_10001065_pt1 | contig 35775 bp, 26 predicted proteins | sample SodLakKL_010_SED_4_FD_187542 | JGI IMG/M metagenome (GOLD analysis project Ga0207421, IMG submission 187542) | Alkaline sediment microbial communities from Lake Tanatar, Kulunda Steppe, Russia - 8KL_010_SED (SPAdes) (version 2) | ecosystem: Environmental > Aquatic > Non-marine Saline and...
CTTCGTCACCTTCGTCGGGTTCTATGAAACCGTAGTTCTTCATATCGTTGAAGAACTTTACTGTTCCTTCCATACGAGTTCACCTCCATTGCGAGTTCTGTGTTTATTATCATCCACCCCTTTATAGTTTTTTCGTACATATTGATGTATTTAACCTTGGAGTGTGGAAATTATTATATAGTAAAAATAGGTGTTAGAAATACCTTTTATCATATCAGCCCTTCTCTGCTCCCGTAGTGTAGTCCGGCCAACCATCTTGGCCTCTCGAGCCAAAGACACGGGTTCAAATCCCGTCGGGAGCATACCCTGTATGTTACTAATCCGCCAATTCTCATCTTGTTTAATCAAAAGAGATATTCTAACAATTAATACCGCCTTGTTTAACTAACTTTCACACATTATCAGAGAAGTCATTCATAGAAATTAAAAAAATAAAAAGGGTTTTTGTTGATCAGAGGAAGTCATCTTCTTTACTGTTCTTTTTATAGTAGACTGCTATCGCTAATGCTGCACCTAGTCCGAACAGTGCTAAGGTGAATCCTGGGATATCTTCTTCTTCCTCGACTGTTACTATTACTGTATCATAGTCGTTATCACTCTCTACCGTTAGATTATAGTCATCTTCTTCTTCAGCTTCCCATGTGAACTCTCTGCTCTCGGTTTCGCCTCCTCCAAGGGTCATTTCTATAGTATCCCTTTCATCACCTTCTACGCTGAAGATTATTTCTTGTGTATCTTCTTTATCTCCTATATTTTCAACTGTGAATTCAACAGTAACTGTATCGCCTTCTTCTACTTCGTCATCGTAATCTGTGATCTCGACCTCGAAGTATCCAGGATCTAGTTCCTCTAAAATACTCACAGTTACCTCGTCTGCGTCGTCATCACTCAACACTTGAACCGTGTGTTCTCCAAGGCTGTCAGCTTCTGTCCAAACAAATTCTCCCTCATGGACTTCACCGCCATCTAATGTTACATCTTTCCAATCATCTAATACCTCAGCTCGATAGAACATTATCGTTTGGGTATCTTCAAGATCACCAGTATTCTCTACTTTATATCCAACTGTCACGTTTTCCCCTTTGAACACTTCTTCATCATAATCTACGATCTCCACATCAAAGAATGCCGGGTCTTCTACCACAGTCACTGTAACCTCATCCTGATCATCCTCGCTGGCAACTTTTAGATCATATTCCTCTAGTTCTTCTGGTGTCCAAATGAATTCACCGTGGTATTCACTACCACCATCTACTGTCACATCTTCTTCTGTCTCTATCAATACATCATCCACATAGAATTCTATGTCCTGGGTGTCGAGCACCCCTCCTGTATTGGTAACTGTATAGTCCACTACTGCTTCTTCTCCTATCAATACTTTCTCATCGACATCAATATTTACCTCAAAATAAGGTTCCTCAAGGAAGTGAGCAGTTATCTCCTTGTCATCATCCATCATCGTGGTAATCTTTTCTTCTATCTCTGGAGCTATTCTCGCTTCTAGCGCCCAAGCATAATCTAAGTCATAGTCGGTTAATTCTTCCCAGTCCTCTGGATCATGAGGATCACCGAAGTTGGCATATTGGCCGTCCTCAACATCTGGCTCGATAGCTCCAAATGGGAAAACACCGTCTATATCATCGATTTCTATCACTATCCAGTATTCTCCTGGTTCCTCTATAGTAACAGGCTCTGCAAGGCCTAATTCCACCCATCCTGCAGCTGAGGGTGTGTATTCTCCCGATGAAGATAGCCATTCTCCTGGAGCACCGTTATCATCTTCGGCAATGTGAGCCTGTGCATAGTCTGGACCTGCTTCAGCATCGAAGTAGGCAACATCTGTAATTGTATCTCCGATGTCATCCGAAAGGTCCAGTATCATAGCCCCATACCATGGAACGTCAGAGCCTATTCCGGTGTCCGCCATCGATCGATGTTCGGCTTGATACAGCCATTCCCATTCGGGCTCTGGAACGTCACCTGTCCATCCATCGAATATCCAGCCGTCTTCAGGAGCTGCGTTAAGATCGACTTCCGTATAACCTTCGATCTCTTCTGTCCATTCATCGTAAATTTCGGCTTCTTCTTCATTCCACTCAGCAGTCACAGAGCCTTCACCTTCTACACCGACCGTCAGATTGTAGTACACTTTTGTTTCGAATTCCCAGAATTCAGATTGATAAATTTCTCCTTCTTCATCTTCTATCTCTACGTACCATTCATAATCTGTTTTCTCCTCGAGTTCCTCATCCCATGTAATGCTAGATCTCGTTCCGTTCTCAACGTATTCTTCGGTGCCAATTTCTTCATACTGTTCACCAATTTTATTACCATAGAAAGTCACGTTCATTTGTTGTGTTTCCTCTACTAGATGCTCTACATATACACTAAGTTCTGGCTGTTCATAAGGTACGCCAACTGCTCCATCTTCAGGTTCTGGATCGCTGGCTCTCATCTCTTCTGCCCGTAGTTCTCCGGAGAATTCTTGATACGGTTCATAACCAGATATCTGGTGACTTTGGACCACGATCATGTATGTTCCGGCCTCTAGGGGTTCTTCTCTGTAAAATGAGACGTAATCGCCGCGGTTGATGTCTGCATCATAGAGGGTCTCTAGAGTATTTACTCCATACCTATCTTGCATATCCCAGTCGAGTTCTGGATCTTCTATACTGAACGGATCCTCTGGCATTCCTAAGCCTATCTCGTCGTGCTCTGCACCGCCTAACAAGAATGCAGACATATCACTCATCTCATCGTCGAACTCTATCTCCAACCGAATGTCTCTATCAGTGATATCTTCTTCTAAGTGGAACGTATAGTACCTCCAATCACCGGTCAGATCACCTTCCCAACTTCCGTACAATCTGTCGTTCCTGTAGACCCCGAAGTCTTCTTCGACGTCACCGTCTCCCGATCCGAAATACATTGGTTCTTCTAGATTTGTGTATTCTCCTACGGTTATAGTGATAGGTACTGAGAGCATTCTATTGTTGGTTTCGTCTTCGATCATCAATTTTCCACTGTAGATACCCTTAGGAGCGTTTTCAGGCACGTCGGCTGTAAGTTCATATTCTAACTTATCCTCGGGATCGATAGTTCCATCAGGTTGGTCTATACTGATCCAGTCCCATTCTACCTGATTATACTGCTCTATGTTTAGAGTGAAGTCGAAAGAAGTAGCTCCAAGTTCATAGAGATCGTTGTTCATCTGGACTATTATTCCATCCTCTGCCCTCTCAAGCGCATCATGGATGCTAAAGTAATCGCTGGTGGGAACTTCATCTCCAAAGAAAGTATTCAAGGCCATCATATTTGTTGCGGTGTAACCGATTCTATTTCTTTCTTCCCAACCATCGAAGCTACCGTTATCATTGACATCTTCCCAGTTGTAGAATTCAGTTAAACTGTAATCGTACATTCCCTGATTCTCATATGGTGTGTGAGTTCCAAATCTTAAAAGATCAGCGTTAGGATCATCTAATGTTGCTATCGGATCATCGGAAAGATCCCAATTGTCGTTAGTTTCGTTGTACATCAACTCGTAAACTCCAGTTTCGTTAATCATTAGAAGTGGAACTCTTCCTGGTGGTCCACTCTCTAGTTCTATCGAGGTATTATCCACTTTTTCTTGCCGGTAAGTTCCCATGTTGTACTCTACTGCATCCGCCTCGTTCCAGTTGTGCAATGTGAGTTCATCTGTGACACTCTCACCGGCCTCCATAATATTCACATGATGTTCTACATGCTCTTCTATCTCTGGATTTGTTCCGGGTCTCCATTGAAACTCTTCAGAATAAAGACCTTCGCCCTGAGCGATCTCGACAGATGCGAGAGCGTTCGCGTCGCCGGGTCCTTGTTTATTCGGAGTGTTGTTCATATCATTAGCACCTTGCATCACTATGTTTTTGAGGGTCTCTGAATCCGGAGCTTCCTCGTGAGCTTCCATGTAAGCCTGATAGACTAAAGCGGTTATTCCAGCAGCGTTCGGAGCCGACAAACTGGTTCCAGACCAAAGCGTCCATGAATTATTTCCTTGGAAATCACCTATATTGTCCAACTGTTGATTCACGGGATCCGATCCATATCCGAATTGACCGTTGGTCATTATGTCCGGACCGTGCGAACCTTTAGAATGCGGACCTGTACTAGTCATACCCGTTACTTCACCATACCAGGGGTTTGGACCTCCATCGTGCATCTCCCACTCATCTATTCTATACATCTGGTTGCCAGATGCTCCTACTGACATCACACCTTGAGCACCGGAAGGAGCACTAACAGTTCCGAATCCACTCCCTTCGTTGCCTTGAGAGTTGATGAACAACGTATTCTGAGTGTGCTGCGTACCTACATAATCGAACAGCCTTTCATAGAAGTTAAACCCTCCGTGATTTTCGTCTATACTCCGACCAAAGCTACTCGAAGCTATGTCAGCAGAATCTGCGGTTATATCCACATCTCCCGTATAACCTTCCGTCGTGAAGAATATCGACGAGTAAGTTACAGCGAATTGACCTAGATCGTTGCCCGGAGAGGTAAAGAAATCTCCCATTGGGATTATCTTTGCATCTGGGGCCAAACCTTTAACCAGTCCTTCATTACCTTCTGGTGTTGGTGGATACGGACTATCTTCTCCTTCTTCCAACATCTCTTCCGGTACACCGGTCACGCCTTGTCCCGCTACTGCTGAAGCTGTCCAAGTACCGTGTGCGCCATAAGAACCGAACGGATTGAAATCACCCATAAGAGCGACCATATCACCGTCTCCTGGTGTAATATTCGGTTCCTCTGGAATGTCAAATTCTTCACTTTGATATAAGAAGTCCCAAGCATCTTCATAGTCTTCCATAGCTCCAAGCGTGCCGGGTGGATAACCCATTCCTAGATTTATCATCTTATTCATCGTCTCTCTGAAATGATCAGCGTAGGGAATGTGATTTTCTCCATCACCAATGAAATATACCATGCCGCCAGAAATATCCGCGATATCGTCACCTGTCACGTCCTTATTGATTGCTTCCGATTCGGGGTTTTCGCCTTCTATCCACGCTCGTGTTTCATCGACAAATTCTCTATCATTTTCTAAATCTACATAGACATTTGTCCAATTCTCTTCTTCGTCTTGGGTTAGAAGCAGCGCTGGTCTTTCATCATACCACGTATGCAGTTTTTCGTCGGGATGAAGTCCGAACCGTACTGTCTCACCTGCATCTATTCCATCTGGCATGATGTAAGTGACGTTTTCTTCTTTCTCCGTAAAGTTCGCCACTATATCATCTCCTTCCTCGTATGTTGTGTTTTCGTAAGTTGTATCTACATACCAATTTGATTCAGCTGCGTCACCACTTACCGCATACTCTGCCATAGACGCGGCATCGTATGCAATTGGATGCCCATCGTATGCTTCATATTGGGCTGGCATCTCATTTTCGTCATATTCGAATACAGCTTGGGTCCCGATCAGATCAGGGTGGCCCATGTCAAAGCCTGTATCCATCAGTGACACAGTGACATTTTCACCGGTTATGCCCAAATCATGCACGGCTTCAACGTTGTGCTGGTCTATCGTATGTGGATCAGTCAGTAGCCCAACATCTGACAGCAAACCTTCGGAATTCATACTTCCATCACCAGAGTAGTCTGCACCGCTCAAAAGTTGTGTTATTTCAGGGTCCATCACATCTAGCCTATCAACACCATCAGTTGGATTTCTTTGCACATTGCCCAATCGCTCATCTAATTTCGTGTTCGAGTTCTGTAGGATTTCGTCGTTCACCTCTTCAACAGTCTGTACCTCGCCTTCACCCGACACTCCAGTCATTGCCGCTGTGAGAACGGACATCACTAAAAGAGCCGCTACTCCAACAGATATTAAAATCCTTATATTTTTTTTCTTTTTCATATTTTTCCTCCAACTCAAACAGGGTAAACACCCTGCCCTAACGGTGTTTGATATTTCAAACCTTATATTTATGAATTAGGGAACAGCTTATAATTAAGAAATTGTTAATTGTAGGAAGCAATTACCTAAGAAAAGTAAGGTTAATGCTTAAAAATTCTAAATATTTTTCCCATTCTTTTCCGTATTATTATCTATAAAATTAATCTTTGAACAAATTTTTATCTAACATACATTTGCCAAAGATACTGGCATATATCTAATAAATAAAATTTCATTCTTTAATGTTTATAACCTAAATTAGCAATGATGACTTTTTTTTGTAGTAAATTCCTATCGCTATTATTCCGCCGAGTATCAAAACCATCGTTGTAAATCCAGGTATTTCCTCTAAGGGTGTATCAATGATGTCTTCTTCTACTACCACGACGACTGTATCTGATGTCAAACCTTCGTAGGTAGCAGTAACTTCATATTGTCCCGATTCTCTTCCCTCGAATAAACCTGCCTCATCGGTATTCTTCCACGTGAAGTCTGTATCATCATCAGTGATGAGTTCATCGTATTGATCGTAGGCTTCAGCGGAAAAATCTATGGTTTCTCCAGCAGTAATGGTTTGATTCTCATCAGGATGTATCAAAATATAATCGACCTCAGTGAAAGCAAAGTTTGCCGTTATCGAGTAATTACTTTCCATGGTTATATTGGTGTCACTTTCTGTGACATCTTCAATAGTTTCGATGTTTCCTGTCCATTCTACGAAGTAATAGTCCTCGTCGGAAACTGCTCTAATGTTAACTGTTTCACCAGCTTTAAAGAAAAATTCACTTTCGCCTGGATCGGTGACTTCTCCACCTTCAGTAGAGTTTATATTTAAGCTATAAGTCCCCTCTTCGAAAACAGAGGTGATAGTGTAGTTACCCAATAACTCTATAGAAGTTTGGTTCCCAGTAGGATCCTCTATTGTTGCGTTATCACCTTTCCATTTTACGAAGAAAAATCCGTCATCTGGTTTTGCTTCTAGATCGACGATTGTTCCGGGTTCATATTCGTAGACGCCCTCTCCAGGTTCCGTAACATCACCACCTTCTGTTGATTCTATAATAAGAGTATAGTTTTCTCCTTCAGTTGTAAAATTCCAAGTTTCTGAGGTGGCTGTTTGATTTCCATCATCAGCTACTGTATACCAATGATATTTGCTTCCAGTTTTTAGACCGTCCCAGGTTACATTAGCTCGATCGCCACTTTGGACGTCGGTCTCATTACCAATTAAACTGTCATCATAAGCGTCATAAAAAGACACGTTCATGTTATTTTCTTCTTCATGTTCAACACGAACGCTAAGATTTGCATCGGTTTCTATTCCTATCGCTCCGTCTTCAGGACGAGGGTCTGTAGGTGGTAAAGGTCCTGGTAACGATTCGACTGCGTTCCATTTGACAAGGGAATAGTCCTGATTAGCATCACCGTCATTATTGGCGTCGGAAGGCACATCTTCTCCTATTACTCTGACAGTATAGGTTCCATATTCAACATCATCCGGTCGTAAGTAGACATTCTGTACATTATTCACGTCATCCCAACCATCTCCCTCCGTGTCAAAAGTATCGTAAGTATCCTCTCCAGGTACCGACCAGCTTTCTACAAGGTTATTTCCTCTATAGATCTCACCGCTAGGTGATTCAACTTCGAGGTTCAAATTGTTATTAAGGGTCTTCTCCGACAGAGTTAAAGGTGGACCAGGACCAGGGCCTGGGTCATCACCCTCAGCGGCTGCGTCAGTCCACGTTAATGTTATCCTGAGTGGTTTTTCTTCATCGTCTTGTTCTATTTCGTACTCGTTGACATCACCCGTTTCGATTAGTGAGTCTTCGTCCTCTAACATCATATTAACGTCGGTATGAACGATATTTGGAAGATTGACCATCCCCCATCCTTCGTCTTGATTAGGAATGTAAGGAGTATTTTCTCCAGTCTCGTCCTGTTCGTTAGCAAGATCATACGCAGTATTGATCATCAAAGCCTTGACCATCGAAGGATTAGGATTCGTTCCGTAGGTATTATTATACCAATCTACAATAGAGGCTGCAGCCCCTGATACTGCTGGATTAGACATAGAAGACCCTGATTTGACCCCGTAAGTCCCATCAGGTTCGGTCGAATATACGTAATCACCTGGAGCCATAACATCTGGTTTAACCCGATTGTCGTCTGTCCATCCGCGGGAGCTGAAACTAGAGACTTCTTCAGGGCTATTATACGGATAATTCCCGGTGGAACCAACCGTGATAACATTTTTTGCGTTACCTGGGCTACTTATTGAGTTTGTATCGGGACCTTCATTTCCCGCTGCTACAGTTATAATCATGGGCTCGTTTTCATCTGTGTCTCGATTTGCATCCCTAACCGCACGGTCGAAATCTTCGTCCGAGGCACTGTATTCTCCTTCAGTGTCAGCACCCCAGGAATTAGAGTGGATGTAAGCATCTTCGGCCTGTTTAGGGATCTCAACTATCTCATGATAATCATTTCCAGCGATCCATTCTCCATCATCATCGAATATCTTGACTGCAAAAAGTCCGCTTCCAGGCGCTGTACCTTCAGCGGTATAATAATCTTCGTATATCGTTTCTTCTGTACCACCATGAGTGTGTCCAGCTACTGAACCCGCGACATGGGTCCCATGACTATTTTCGTCATTCCACTCGCCTTCATCATAAGACCCGCTCTCGTAGTCGTAACCTCCTATTACTCTACCTTCAAAATCAGGATGTCCAGCATCATCGATAGTTCCATCCCCTAGACCAGTATCTGCTACGGCAACAATTACTCCATCTCCGTCGTGGCCCAGTTGAGTGGCTAGAGAACCATAATCTCCGTATCCTCTATAAGTACTGTCCGGATCTTCTTCAGGATCCCATACCCAGAGACCTCCGCCTATCGTTTGAGTAGCCATCTCGTCATATAATTCGGGCTGGATGAATTGGTTTATATAATAAACGTCGTTTCGATTCGCTAGCTCAACAAGCTGATCTTCATCAGTTATTTTTATTATCGATCTCTCTCCACCGGAAAAGGATACCGAAACCAAACCAGGTTCTACACCTTCAGCGATCTTGAATTCTGGTTGGTAAATCCCGATCCAATCGACGAAGAAAAGGTCTTTTAAATCATCTGCCTGTTCTGGTGTCATCCTTACTAGATAGGCATAGTTAGGAATATAGTTTAATATATCAACACCATTTTCTTCTAATGTTTCTCTCCACTCAGGGTTTACAGGTCCTATCAAATCCACTAGGTATAAGCCTTCAGTTTCAGAGTCGTAATCGTCCATCTTGAGATCATCATCTATTTCAGGCATACCCTGATTAGTGTCGAACTCACTCCCCTTTATAAGAAGCTCATTTCGATGGTCTAAATCCTTTATTCGATGATTAGATTTTAATTCTTCTATAACATTTTCATTTACTTCAAGAAGGACATTCCGTCCATAATGATCTAGAATCTCTCCATATCCGCTCAATTCTTTGACCTCTTCATCACTCTCCGCATAACCTAGGATTAACGTATCCTTTTCTTCAAAAGACTCACTTTCTCCAAAAGCAAAAGTCGCAGGGAAGATTGTTCCAATGACCACTAACAAAGTCGTTAATAAAACGGCTATAACCGTCTTCTTTTTATTCTTGCGTATAATATGTTTTGCCCACATATATTGTTCTCCTTTTAATAAACAATAATAACCACTTGTTCCCTTTTATATTTTTGGTGTGTTTATAAAATATAAAACAAGGTATTGAAATATGTAAATTAAGAGAAAGCTTTAAAAGAAAATCTCTGAACCATCCTATTTTTAAATTTTGAAGCATATTAGTTTGGATATTGAGCCGTTTTTTCAAATCACTCTAGAGATATTTAGGAGTAGCGAAAATGGCCTAAAAAAGAATTATCAATGAATTTTTTTCACCGCTAAAAATCAAAGATTATTGGACCCTTCAGAACTAGAGGTTCTAACTAACCAATTATCAGAGATAAGTGGACCCAGCGGGATTTGAACCCGCGGCCTCCACCTATCTCGCCAACTGATAAATCAGTCGGATGCGAAGGTGGCGATCTGCCAGACTGATCTATGGGCCCCTTTTGGCATCCTTTAGCTTAGCGCTTTCAACTCGATATTGACTCTAAAAGTGATGATATATAACTCTTTTTTGGGTATCACCAGGAAGCGATGTGTCCATCTGTTCTCGGTTCTGTTCCTCCTGCATAAACTCCATCTTCTAACTTCCAGATGACCTGTCCTCGACCGTAGCTACCGGAATGTAAAGAATATTGTATATCGTGTCCTTTTCTCGATAGAGCCTTGCCGATATGATGCGGGAATTTTTTCTCCAAATATACTTTCTTATCCTCGTCCCATCTCCATCTCGGGGCATCAAGAGCCGCCTGAGGATTGAGATCAAAATCTAAGGTGTTCATTACAACTTGAAGATGACCTTGAGGTTGCATGTATCCTCCCATCACACCAAAAGGACCTACTGCCTCTCCATCTTTGGTTAGGAATCCAGGAATTATAGTATGATATGTTCTTTTGTTCGGTTCAAGACAATTAGCGTGCGAGGGATCGAGTGAAAAGGTATTTCCTCGATTTTGTAACGCTACACCAGTTTCTGGAACAACGAGTCCAGAACCGAAGCCCATGTAGTTGCTTTGGATGTAAGACACCATATTTCCATCTTTATCTGCTGTAGATAGATATACTGTTCCTCCCTTGGCCAATCTACCTGGCTCTGGATCCAACGCTTCTTTTCCTATTTCTCCTCTCCGTTCATCGGCATAATCATCGGACAGGAGATCTTTCGGATCCACGTCCATATGATCGGGATCTGTAATAGCCTCTTTTCCATCGGAAAAGGCGAGTTTCAAGGCCTCGATCTGTTTATGGTAGGTTTCAATAGAGTCCTTATGATCGAAATCGAAGCCTTTCAAGATGTTGAGCGCCTGAAGTGCTATCAATCCCTGTCCATTAGGAGGGAGTTCCCAGACCTTATGACCTCGATAATCGATATTCAATGGATCCACCCATTGTGGTGAGAAATCCGCTAGGTCTTTCTCACTTAGATGACCTCCTGTTTCTTTGGAGAATTCAATTATCTTCTCCGATATCTCTCCTCTATAGAATGATTCCGCCTCCGTTTTCCCAATCTTTTTAAGAGTCTCTGCGTGATCTTCAGACTTCCATATCTCCCCGATCCTTGGAGCTCTACCTTTTGGAGCAAAAGTATCGAACCAGTTCTGGAATTTTTCTTCGCCACCGATCTCTTTTTTGTAGGTCTTATATGCTCCCTGCCAATACTTGCCCAGTACGGGAGATATCGGGTAGCCTTCTTCAGCATATCGAACAGCTGGTCTCAATATTTCTTCGAATGGTAACTCCCCCAACTCTTGCGATAAAGATGACCAGGCTCCAGGTATTCCAGGGACGGTAACAGGCATCCACCCGAATTTTGGCATCTCTTCATGACCTTTTTCCTCCACAGCCTCTATATCTATATCATCAGGGGAAGGTCCGCTGGAATTCAGACCATACATCTCTCCGTCCTTCCAGACTATCGCGAAACCGTCACCACCGATACCGTTTGAAGTAGGTTCTAATACGGTTAAACTTGCAGCTGTAGCGATCGCAGCGTCGATCGCATTTCCTCCTTTCTTTAAAATCTCTAGTCCTGCCTGAGCAGCTAAAGGCTGGGAGGTAGCGACCATCCCGTTTTTAGCATAGTTTACTGATCTTCTAGACGAATACGGATATTCTAATGGGTCAAAATTCATATTTGGTTTAACTAAGCGGACCTAAATTATTTTTTCGAAGTTGTATCAACAAATTATTAAAAGAGTCACTCAATAGAGAAGCAATGGATAAGAGGAAGATAATCCCAGCTATCGTTCTTTTGTTTGGCGTATTTCTAGTAATCTTCAGTGTCATAGAAGGTGAAGCAAACATAGCTCCATTGTTTATCATACCGATCATCTATGGTACAGGTGTTTATCTCGCTCTAGGTATACTGCTCATCTTTTCCTCGTTTATAGTATTCTTTCTTTTTCTTGGAGCTTCTGGTGTAGAAAGGAGAGAAATAAAAAAAGAAAGAACAAAAAAACACGAAGAGTCTAGTTATGGTGGAGTCATCTTTATAGGTCCTCTACCGATCATTTTCGGAAAAGATAAGAGTATTGCCAAAAAGATGATGTATCTGGGATTATTGATAGCTCTTATATTAGCCGCGGTTTACTTAGCGGTTATATTTTCATAAAATAGATAGAAGGAGATGTTAGAATGAGGGATTTTATAGAAGAAAATTTGCGTAAGATGGTAAAGATCGAGAGCAAGAGCGAAGGACCGATGGAAGAGATAATAGAGTTCACTACGTCTTTGCTCGATGATATAGGACTAGATTACGAGGTAATCGAGGGAGATGAATTCAATCCGGTCATAGTTGCCTCTCATGGTGAAGGAGGAGTATGTTTTTCTGGGCACCTTGACACCGTACCTATCGGAGATGGATGGGAAAACGAGCAGGGAGAGATCGTTGATGATAAAATGTACGGGCGTGGAACGCTAGATATGAAAGGGCCTTGTGTTTCTATAATAGCTACCGCAAAAAGACTCATAGACGAAGATATTCCTTTTTCGATCATATTCACAACCGACGAGGAGAACACAATGAACGGAGCTAAACACGTTTCGGATAGACCGGAAGTCACGGATGCTCCAGTGGTTCTTGTATGTGAACCCACAGATATGAGAGTAGTAAATCAGGAGAAAGGAGTTTACCAATTCGAAGTCACAACAAAGGGAGAAAATGCACACGCTAGTATGCCAGAAAAAGGCGATAATGCAATAGTTAAGATGCTCCCTATATTGAAAAGCCTGAGTAGGAAAAATAATATTCCAGCGGGACAAGACGAAATGAGCTGTTGTGTAGATGTCATAGAGGGAGGAGAAGCGACGAATGTAATTCCTGATTCCTGCAGGGCCGAAGTGGACGTGAGATTCCCAGATCATTTTGATAAAGAGATACTAAAAAAGTATCTATTCGATCCGATAGATGAAGATTTTGATCTGAAAGAAATTCAGTTTCTGGAATCTGTCAAACTTGATGAAGATAGGGAATCAGTTCAGACTTTAGTTGAAGTCGCAGATGCAGAGATGTGGTCCGTACCTTATGGAACTGAAATGGTCAGGTTTTGTAAGACGAACGAGAATACAATCATATTCGGACCTGGGAGAGTAGATGTTGCACATCAACCCGACGAATACATAGATCTGCCGGAACTGGTAAAAGTGGTGGATATCTACGTAGATTATGCGAAAGTTATGGTCGATAGCGATTAGGTGTCCTCGGGAACGCTATAGCGTCTCTTATGTGGTCTAGGTCACAGAGCCACATGATGACCCGCTCTATTCCTAACCCATAGCCTGCGTGGGGAACACTCCCATACCTTCTAGTATCTAAGAACCATTCGTATATCGAGGGGTCTTCTCCTTCTTCATCTAATCTTCTTTCGAGTGATTTGATATCAACTTCTCTAACGCTAGCTCCTATCAGTTCTCCGACATGGGGAACCATCAGATCGTAACCCAAAACTTTGGATGGATCTTCCTCGTCCCTTTTCATATAAAATGCTTTGATCTCTTTCGGATAATGAGTGACAAAAACAGGCTTCTCGAAGAAGGATGTCAATCTCTTTTCTTCCGGAACACCAAAGTCCTCTCCATATTCAACGTCCATACCGTCCTCCTGTAATCTTTCTACAGCCTCATCATAGGTGATAACAGGAAATGGACTATCCAAATTTTCAAGATATTCTATGTCCGCTTCTAGATCCTTGAGCTCCTCTCTATTCTTTTCTAGAACTTTCTCTGCTATTTTAAGGATCAGACCTTCACCGAGTTCTATCAAATCTTCTAGGTCCAGCCAAAGGCCCTCTACCTCTGCGTGCCAGTATTCGGTTAGATGTCTTGGAGTTCGAGATTTCTCAGCTCTAAAGCTTGGAGCGATAGTATAGATATCGCCCATACCGAAGATGCCCGCTTCTGCGTAAAGCTGCCAACTCTGTGTTAAGTACACTTCATCTTCAAAATACTCTACAGGGAATAAAGTGGATCCACCTTCACAAGCTAAGGGGGTCAATATAGGAGATTGGAACTCCTCGTATCCGTTCTCTCTAAAGTATTCATGGATAGCGTTGAAAACTGTAGATCTTACCTGTAATATGTCTCTCATCTTTGTAGATCTCAACCAGAGATGTCTGTTATCGAGAAGGTGCTCAACGCTTTGATCCTCATGGATTGGAAAATCCTCTGAGGCATGGACTATCTCGGCATCTGTAGCCGCTATCTCGTAACCGCCAGGGGCTCTTTCGTCCTCTTTAACTTTTCCTTTTACCTTCAAAGACGACTCTACCAATAGGTCCTTTATATCCTCAAATTTGTCTTCATCGAATTCATCTTTAGCGAAAGTAGCTTGGACAACACCACTCGGATCTCTGATATTCAAAAATGCCATATTGCCTATATCTCTTGTTCTATGGATCCAACCACGTACCTTAACCTCATTTCCGGTGTGCTTCCCATCTAATATCTCTTCTATCTCTACGAAGCCTTCCTTTCCCAGTCCTTCGGTTTCTTTTTTCGGACCCATCTTTTCACTTGAATTTTTTGAGTGCTGTTTTAAGATAAAAGCGTTTTGGATTGGTTTAAGAAAATTGTTAAATTTTTAGCGATTCTCAGTCATTCTTTAGATCCATTTCTATCTTTATTTGATATTAGCTGTGAATCCACAATAACATTCTGTTGCTCAGACCATTCTTTGTCAGGATGCTCTTTAACGTACCTCGCCCAGAATTTTACAAATTTTCTTCTCTGCTCTTTATTTTTCTCTTTTTTCTTTTCAAGTTTCTCTAAGTTCATTCAATTTGTCCTCCACATTGAGTATTTTACAATACTTTTGTAGTTCTTTAGAACTCAATTCATCTTCGAAAATTTCGTAGAGATGTAACGCATCTTCAAAGTCATTTTCGCTTCCAAGATATAGTTTATATGCTATTTGGAGATCTAGAGGACTAATATATATGATATCTGACCCTATTTTGACTTTTAACCTTTCCTCTAATGCTTTTTTTTCAAATTCATCTTGTGCAAATCTTACTTCAAAGTTGGGTATTACCTCGTCTTCTTCGGCAAATCTCACCGCTATTCCATCTTTTAACATTTCATATACATCTTCTTCGGACGAATTTATACACCAATATCCTGCTTGCTTCAATCTCTCTACAAACTCTTCAGTTTCTTCAACCCCAGATTCTTCCATGATAACGTCCACATCTTCTGTACCTCTAGATCTACCAAATAGAATAGCTACATATCCACTAATGAAAACACATTCTAATCCCATATCCTTTATTACTTCATGAAAATTCAATACCTTTTTATCTAATTCAGATAGTTTTTTGTCGAGTTTTATAATGTCATTCTTGTATTCCATATTATAATAGTTTACGGCTGGATTTTATTTAATTATTGTGCTGGAATAAGTCAATAAGGATTAGAGATGGAATATCATTTTTAAATGTGAACTCAGTCGTTTTTTACACTCATTTTACCAGTCCTCAGGAACTTTGTCTCCTCTCTCTAGCGAGTCCATTATATCCTCTTTCATCACTAAAGCAGCTTTTCTAGAAGCTTCATCGAATTCCTCAGGTTCAAAACGATCACTGAATGGTTCCTTTTCATAAGCGTAATCTATACCTCTAGAGGAATTGACAATGGCTCCGTACCCATCTTCATTAAAGCATGGTATGACATCATCAGCAGTTCCACCTTGAGAACCGTAGCCAGGAACTAAAAACAGGTTGTTGTGCATTATATCTCTTAACTTTTCCGCTTCCTCAGGATAGGTGGCTCCGACAACGGCACCGACTGAAGAATAACCTCTTTCTCCGATCAGGTCTTCGCCCCATTCATTTATCAACTCTGCCATTATCTCGTAGATATTTTTCTTGTCATTAGTCACTAAGTCTTGAAGCTCAGTAGAAGAAGGATTCGAGGTTTTATTCAAAACAAAAATACCTTTACCGTACTCTTCACACACCTCAACAAATGGTTTTATCCCGTCATAGCCGAGGTAAGGATTGACTGTAACCATATCCCCATTGAAGGATAAAGCTTCCCCGTCGATCATATCCACTTCACCAAGATGAGCTGAGGCGTAAGCCTTGGCGGTGCTCCCTATATCGTTCCTCTTTACATCCTCTATGACTATCATATCTTTGTCCTTAGCATAGTTTATCGTCTTTTTGAAGGCTTTGATACCCTCAAAACCGTACTTTTCATAAAATGCCACCTGAGGTTTTACCGCCGGTACTATATCGGAGATAGCATCTATTATACCTTCATTGAACTTTAATATTGCTCTTCCCGCTGCTTCGAAAGGATTGTTAGTTTCCTCTTTAGCCTCTTTTTTGATATGTTCCGGGATCCTCCAAAGCCTAGGATCTAAACCAACGACTGAGGGATTTTTTTTCTCGTCGATAGCATCTAACAATCTATCCGCTAAATTATCACGCTTCATATGGATCTCACTCGTTGAAAGAAAAGAGGGAAAAGATATAAGATTTTTTGATGCTTAGTTCAATCTTCTTTCAATTCTTCTTTTGCCTTTGACGCCCAATCCGGGTCTTTCCACTGTTCTCTTCCCACAGCTACAAGATCTACTTTTCCCTCTTTCACGAATTGATCCGCAAAACTCGCATCTTTTATACCACCGACTCCAATCACTGGCACATCAACAACTCCCTTGATTTTTTCTGCTATAGGGACAAAATAACCCTGTTCTACTTCTAATCCATCTGGTCTTGACCCGCATAGGTTACCTGAAACGTCAATGACTTCTATGCCGTCCTCAACTAATTTTTTCGCAAATTGTTTAGATTCTTCTACGGTCAAACCTCCATCTTTCATATCCGTAGCTCCCAATCTATAGAACAAAACGGTATCTTCAACCGCTTCTCTGACTTCTTTAACAATCTCTAGTGGAAATCTCATTCTATCTTCCAATTCTTTCCCACCATACTCGTCATCTCGTTGATTCGTAATAGGAGAAAGGAACTGTCCTAAGAGAAATCCATGAGCTCCGTGGATCTCTACAGCGTCAAAACCGGCCTTTGCGGCTCTCCTCGCTCCTTCAACGAAATCCTGTTTTATTTTTTCCATCTGTTCTACAGACAAAGACTCTGTCTCATCAAAATAAGCCTCGGAGGGAGTAACTGGTTTTTCTCCAGTAATATCTTTATCGCACTGTCCACCGGCATGGTTGATCTGTATCGCTGGAACCGCACCGTTCTCTTTGATCATTTCTGCTAGTTCCGCTAGCGGGTCTACATGCTTGTCAGAGTATACTCCCAATTGATTTTCGCTCAACCTGCCTCTAGGGTCCACGTAAGAATGCTCCACGATCACTAAACCTGGTCCTTCAGACAGTTCTCGATAGTGTTCATACAATTCTTTGGTTGGAAATCCATCCTCGTTGGAATTCTCTGAGGCCATCGGAGGTAAAACGATCCTGTTCCTTAAACTGATCGAATCTATTTCAAGCGAGTTAAAAAGTCCCTGCATCTTATCAACTCAATTTCATAAACTCCTATATAGATAACCTTTCAGTATTTTAAAAGTTCTTGTCCTTTGGTTTAAACCTGTTATTCTAACCTTTTATATCAACCTAAGTTTTATTAACTAGTTAGACTAATGTTTTACTAGTAGGTAAAATGATAGAAAAGAAGGTGTTGAAAAAAGGCCAAGTGGTGATACCTAAATCTGTAAGAGATCTTTTGGGTCTACATGAAGGAGATATGGTAAAGATAGATTTAGAAGGAGACACTATAAAGATCAAAAAAGAAAAGAAAGTTTCCTCAAAGCTTCAAGAGATCGCAGAAAAACACGATAAGGACCTGAGCGTAGAAGAGATAAAAGATCAGTTGGAGAGTCGATACGAGGCATAATAATGTATCTTGATTCAAATATATTCATCTATTCAGCAGTTGACAATAATGAATTGGGAAAGAAATGTAGAAAAATAATTGGGAAAATAGAAGATGGGTCATTAAATGCGGCTTCATCCTATTTAGTGCTTGACGAAGTTCTTTGGATTCTCCAGAACGAGATCGGAAAAGAAGACGCCTTGGAATCTACAAAGATGTTTTTGTCTTTACCTGTAAAATGGATAGATGTTAAAAGAGATATCATGTATCAAAGTTTGGAATTATATGATAGCACTGATCTGGCTCCACGTGACTCCATCCATCTAGCTTCGATGAAAAAAGAGAAGTTAACGGTCTTACTGAGCGAGGATGATGATTTTGACGGGATCGAGGGGATAGAAAGAAGGAGCGTAGATGAATTTTTTGATGATCTTTAGGAATGTAAAAAAGAGAAATAGATAAGGTTGTTTTGACTCTTTGGGTCGGAGGCCTATAATCGCCTGTCCAGATAGTCCTCTAATATTTTGAACGCTCTTATCTTCTGACTGATATCTGTGCTTCCGTGTCCCTCTTCACCTAACTCTTCGAGTTCGAAGTCTTCGCCTTCTTCCCAGCCCATATCTTCTAATGCGTCTCTGAAAATCCTCGCCTGCTCGATAGGACATCTTGGATCGTTAACGCCGTGTATCATCAGAATAGGTCTTTCCATATTCTCTACATGTTCGATAGGACTCCTATCTCTCCACAACTCGTAGTTCTCCTCGGGATCACCCATATTCTCTTCCAGCATCGACTGGAAATGGGGCATGTCCTCTTCGTAAAGTTTATGGAGATCAGTGATGCCTATCCACGCTATACCCGTGGTCCACAACTCAGGATACTTGACCATCTGCATATAAGTGGAATAACCGCCGTAAGAACCTCCGAAAACCGCGATTCTGTCTTCATCGATCCAATCCTGTTCTTTCAGCCAACGCGCTCCTTCGGCGACGTCGTCCTGTTCTTTGCCTCCCCAATCCATATGTATCATAAGTTTGAATTCTCTACCTCTACCTATAGAGCCGCGATAGTTCGGTTGTAATACGGTAAAGCCTCGACTAGCTAAGAATTGAGCGTATATATTGAATGCTCTTGTTGATTGGAAATGTGGACCTCCGTGGACCATAACTACTGCGGGAGAGGGTCTTTCTCCTGAATCATAAAGTAGAGCTCCGATTTCAAGGCCGTCTACGGATTTATAGGTAACGTAGTCAGAATCTATGAAACTATCTGGATCTATGTCACCGTACTCCGCTTCCAATACCACTTCAAATTCGTCCTTTTCTATATCGTATCTGTACAATTCTTTTCTTTCATCAGGTTTTGTGTAAGGGATGACGATCTCCTTATCAGAAACGAAAAGACCGCCGCTGCCTCCTTGAGGGAATGAACAAACACCTTCATTCAATTCGAGTTCATCCACCGAACCATCAAGATCGTACTTTAAAGGAATCCAACCTGCCTCTTTGATCCTGAATCCGAGGAAACCGTCTCCTTCGGGTAAGAAGGAAACTGGTCTTTCTTCATATTCGTTAGAACCGAACCATTCTATGTTCTCGCTTTCCAAATCAAAAATACCTGCTCTGACCATATCGGTAGAGTTATCGCTTATGAGTAAAGAAGAATCGTCAGGAGACCAGTCGCTCAAGGAAGTTTCATAACCATCTTCACTTATCTCGAGTCTTCTTTTCTCTGACCCATCGAACCTGCATATGTATACATCTTGATTCTCTAGATCATCCGATTCATTGGTTTCGTAGGCGATCATGTCTCCTTTTGAACTGAACAGTGCATTCATCACTGGCTGCTCGTATTCCGTGAGTTGCTCCATGATATCTTCCTTCAAGTCATATCGATAGAGGTTCATCTGTTCACCCATATCACTGGTGAATAGCAAATATCTCCCGTCATCACTAACATCTTGTAGGATGCATTGTCCATCTGCTGTTACTACGCTTTCGACATTACCCTCTAAGTCTATAGAGTAAATATCATTCTGTTCATTACCTGCCTCGTCTTTGTGGAAATATACCTTTTTACTATCGCTGCCCCACATTATGAACCAGCGTGCGTTCTTAGGAACTTCGCCATCACTAACCTGCTTTATATCTCCGCTCTCCAAGTCCATGACATGGAGTTCGTTCCTACCGCTTTTATCCCAGTAAAATGCTACTTTTTTCCCGTCTGGTGAAGCTGTTGGGTGATAAAACTCGGGTAAACTAGCGAGCTCTTCAAGTGGATATTCTTCTCCCATGTTTTCACGTTCATGCAAATGAAATGGGAGTTATAAATCTTTTTTTAGAGAATTCATCCGGAGAAACAAACTTAAAATAACTATACCATGCTTCTACCAAAATATGTCAAGAAAAGAAACGATCCCTTTACTATATGACCACCATGGCCATCCTAGTCAGTACGCAGCATTTTTTGATTCCGCAGATCTATCCGAGGTAAAAGATAAGGATGAGGCCATTGCAGTTATAGAAGAAAATACTACAAGAGAAGAAGTGAATGTAGTTCTAGGATGGAACAATTCTTATTATTCCTTTACTGAAAATGACCTAGAAAAATTGCCGCCTGTCATCATATGTAATCTTTCCTTTCACGGTTTTTTATCAAATAGTAAAGCTGAAGAGATGGTCAAAGAGAACTATGATAATAACAAGATACTCGAAAAAATGAAAGACCCAAGTTGGATGGAACATAATTTGCCTGAGATAATGAGATTCCTTATCCAGATCGAGGGGTTGAATCAGGAAAAACTTGATTCTCTATATGATTTTTACCTTGAGAAAGGAATCTGGAAAACCGAGGACATGCTAGTCCCTAACGAAAATGCCCTAGAAACTTTTAAGAAGTCGGGCTATATCCAAAGGACTGATCTTTGGACAGATCTTCCCACTTATCGTGATATGAGCGAAGAGGCGAAAGATGAGCTCAAAGGCATCAAGATATTTACTGACGGTGCTTTAGGCCCAAAAACAGCCGCTATCAAAGAAACTTTTCCGGATGGGAACGATGGTGTTCTTCTTCACAATGAGGAAAGTCTGTCTGAATTACTGAATGAAGTAGATAAAGGTATGGTCTCTATCCACGCAATAGGTGACAGAGCTACAGAGACCGCGGTGAAAACCATATCAGGCCTTCAAGATATTGACCTGCCAGAGATAAGAATAGAACACGCCCAATTTATAGATAAAAATATAGCGGAAAAAGCTAAATCACTTGGTATCACTCTAAGCATGCAGCCGAACTTCAGCCTTGATTCCGATCATTACAGCGACCGATTATCTGAAAAGTATCTGAAGATGAACAATCCATTCAGGATGTTGATCGATGAAGTCGGTTTCGTCCCCGGCAAAGATCTGATATTCGGTTCGGACGGTATGCCTCATGGTGTCGAAGATGCCTTGAAATCCTCTCTTTTTCCTCCATACTCTAGACAAAGATTGACATTAGATGAATTCAAGGATGGTTATTGCATTTCGGATAAAAGCGTCGGTGAAATCGAGGTCAATATCGATGAAAATAAAAAAGAAGTAAATGTCGAAAGTATCACGGTTAAATGAGCACTTTCAGTCACCCCCTCTTTTTACCTTTTTAATGGAGTAGATGAATTTGAAGACATGAGAGATAGCTGTCCTAACTGCGGATCGGAAAATTATCGTCCATCTGAGGGATGTGGTGTATGTCTTGAGTGTGGTTTCGATTTATGTTCTTCGACGATAGGAAAAATGCATCAGAAGAATTAAATAACCTACCTCAAGTAGGTCAGTTTTGATGACGACACTAGTGATTTGTGAGAAGAAAAGTGCCGCAGCCCGGATATCTCAGCTTCTTTCCGGAGGAAACCAAACACAGAAATCTTACTACGATTATCCGTATTTTGAATTTAAAAGAGATGGTGAAGATTTCATATCAGTCCCTCTCCGAGGTCATATCGTAGAGTATGACTATCCGGATGAATACAACAGCTGGAGTAAAGTGGATGAAGAAGACCTCATATGGATCGAGCCTGAAAAGGAGATCACCGCAAAGAGGATAGTTAATCTTCTTCAAAAGACCGGTAAGAAAGCCGATCGTATTATAGTCGCTACAGATTATGATAGGGAAGGTGAACTTATCGGACTAGAGGCTGTGAGACTGGTCAAAAAAGAACTCGGTGGTATCCCGGTTAAAAGAGCACGCTTCAGTTCTATCTCAAAAAGCGAACTAGAAAAAGCTTTTTCTGATCTGAAGGATGTTGATGTTAACCTTGCAGAGTCTGCAGCGACGAGACAGGTTATCGATCTTGCCTGGGGAGCTGTACTTACACGCTTCCTTTCCAAGGCATCTGGACAATATGGTAAGGATTATCTCTCGGTTGGAAGAGTTCAAAGTCCTACTTTAGCTATCGTCGTAGATAGAGACCTAGAGATAGAAGATTTTGATCCTGAACCTTACTGGAAGATAAGTGCCTTTCTTGAAAAAGACTTTGAATTCGAAGCGAATTACGAGGAAAGCAGAATCTGGGAGAAAAAAAGAGCGGACAAAGTTTATAATAAAGTTGAAATAGCCGATAAAGCAACTACACTCTCTTTCGAAGAGGAAACAAAAAAAGATTGGCCTCCTTCCCCTTTCAACACGACTAAATTTCTTTCTGATGCGAACAAGTTGAATATGAGTCCTTCTCAGGCGATGAACACCGCTGAAAGTCTATACACTGAGGGATGGATTTCATATCCTAGAACAGAAAATACCGTCTATCCGGATAGCCTTCATTTAGAGAGCCATCTAAAAAAATTGAGGTCTTCTGAATTAACTGATGAGATTGAAGAAGTTCTGTCTCAAGACAAGATATGGCCCACGAAAGGTAAAAAAGAAAGTACAGACCATCCGCCTATATATCCCATAAAGCCCGCAACTAAGAACGATCTGAGCGGGAATAGATGGAAAGTTTACGAACTCATCCTACGTCGTTTCCTGGCGACTTTAGCTCCTTATGGCATAAAGCGTTTGAGAAAGGCAGAATTCGATATAAAAGATGAAAAGTTCAAATCAAGTGGAACTGAATTGGTAAAAGATGGTTGGAGAAAGTATTATCCTTACTACAAGTTCAAGGAGACCAAGATACCCTCGCTTCAACCAAGCGAAAAAGTTGATGTTTCTGATGTAAGGATGGAGGAGAAGGAAACACAGCCTCCCAACCGTTATTCCCAAGGTAAGCTGGTCCAATTGATGGAAGATAAAGGTCTAGGGACCAAAAGTACTAGACATGGAATAATACAGAAACTCTACAATAGGAACTTCATCGAAGGAAAAGTTCCTAGATCGACTATCTCTGGAAAAAGCGTGGTAAAGACTCTCGAAAACCACGCTGAGATGGTGACTAAGCCCGATATGACGAGGACTCTTGAAGAGGATATGAAAAAGATAGCTGAAGCAGATTTAGAGAAAGAGAAAGTTATCGAAGAATCTAGAGAGATGCTTCAAAAAGTTGTCAAATCTCTTAAAGAAGATAGAGAAGAGATCTCTAAGGAATTGAAGCGATCTTTAAGAGATCAAAACGCAGTTGGAAAATGTCCTAAATGTGAAGACGGTACTCTAGTTATAAGAAAATCGAACAATGGTAGATTCGTTGGATGTTCGAACTATCCAGACTGTAAAAACACTTATAATATACCTCGATCCGGGACGGTGAAACCAACTGATGATAAATGCCCCGAATGTGGCTCTCCCATGATAAAAGTCTACCATGGCGGGGATACCGAAAAACTCTGTATCGATATGAAATGTGATTATAATAAAGAAGAGAGGTACAGAGGTCAATGTCCAGAATGCGGGGGTCAGATGAGTGAGCAGCGATCTTACAAGGGAAAAAGGTTCCTAGGTTGTTCAAATTATCCTGACTGTAAAAATACGTATCCTCTCCCACAGAAAGGGGGGTTAGAATCAGCAGATAAACAGTGTGAAAAGTGTGGAGCCCCTATACAAAAGATGCCAAGAAAAAGTAAAGAGGACTGGGAATTCTGCCCGAATCCAGATTGTTCTTCAAAAGACGAAGGAAAAGAGTAAAAATTGATTACAATCTTCGACTTTCTTTGGCTTTCATGCGGAGCTTCTTTTCACCGCATTTCCTGCATTTTTCAGCCTCTACTGGATTGCTAGCATAGCAGTGCATGCATATCTTTTTGTCTAAGAGTCTTTTTTCTGCTTCTGGAAATCTGGCCATTTTTACACCGTAAACTGGTTAGGAATTAAAGACTCCTGTTATATAAATCATTAGGTCTCGTTCTCCCGACTTGAATAAGATTAATAATGTTGGGCATTATTCCTTTAATTGATGATTATGAGCATCGATCGGTCTCAACAGAAAAAAAATGCAGGTTATAGAGCGGCTGAATATGTAGAGGATGGGATGGTAGTCGGACTTGGAACAGGTTCTACTGCAAGATACGCTATCGAAAAGATAGGCCAAAGGATCAAGGAAGAAAATCTCGACATTGTTGGGATACCCACTTCCGTAAAAACCGAAGAGAGGGCGAAAAAAGCTGGAATAGATATAGTGGAACTCGACGAGGCCGACAAGATAGATCTGACGATAGACGGTGCTGACGAAGTCGACCCGGAGATGAACTTGATTAAAGGAGGAGGTGGGGCTCTGTTGAGAGAGAAAATCATCGCTTATAATACCAACAATTATATCGTTATCGTAGACCCTTCAAAGATGGTCGATATTTTAGGAGAAAGTTTTGATCTACCGATAGAAATTTTATCAATTTGGCAGAAAGGAATCTCTGATAGTGTGGAAGGATTGGGCTGTGAAGCACAGCTCAGGAAGGATGATGGATCAGTTTACAAGACCGACAATGGAAACAATATCTTAGACTGTGATTTTGGAAAGATAAAAGATCCGGAAGGTTTATCACAAAAATTGAATTCAATACCGGGAGTCATAGAAAATGGACTCTTCTTAGGTGTTTCCGACAAAATAATAATAGGAAATGAAAAGGGTTTTGAAGAAAAATGTTGATTAGAAGCAAGAGTTTTTATGGGCCCTTTTGCCAATATTAATTTCTAGAGTAATCAAAAAACCGAATCGGCTAGATCTTTAATCTCTTCAACGTTCTCTTTGATCTCTTGTATCCTCTCTTTTTCTTTTTCTTCGATCTCGTCGATAATCTCCTCGATAGGTTTATCTAATTGATAACCGTGAACAGGTCTGCCTTTTCCTTCTTTTTTGATATCTCTCTTAGTAACCCATCCTTTCCCCCTTAGTTCTTGCATAGCGATGGATACTTCTGGCTGCCTTAAATCGGTAGCGTCTTCGATCTCCCTGCTTTTCGTCTCTTCTCTGCTAGCCACAAATACCAACGTTCTAGCTATGTTTTTCTGAAGCCCAGCTTTAATGAGTCTGTCCACCAATTCCTCTTGCTCTTTTGAAAGACCTTCTTTTGCCATCTTTAACACCTAATTGCTTAACTAATTATTCAAATGGTAGTATATAAGACTTACGACTTTCGTAAACTCCTTTTTATATTTTAGGGTCGATTGTTTGAACCGTATTTCGTTCGACCAATCAGAAATATTATATACCTATATTTGAATTCAAAACTGAGAAGGATGTTTGACAATATACTGATAGCAACTGATAACTCCCCATTGATGAAAAACGCCATCCAATATACAGCGACCTTATTCCCCTATGCGGAATATCATCTTATCAACGTTGTCAATACCTCCGATAGCAGCATCCCGCAGACGAATCTAATGCAGACAAAAATGGCGAAGATGTCTCAGGATGCCTTGAATAATGGGGAGGAGATCCTCAACTCTATGGGTATAGAAGATGTTCAAAAGAACAGCCCTAAAGGAACACCTTCGGATGAGATAATTAAGCATATAGAAGAGCATGATATCGATTTGTTGGTGATGGCAACGCATTCGAAAACGGGCGCCCAAAAAGTCCATATCGGTGATACAGCTCTTCATTCTCTTCAGATAACCTCTATCCCATCTCTAATCTTCTCCTGCGAGTGTGACAATGTAAAACCAGAAACTATATTCAATCCGACAACGTTCAGCTCTTATTCTATTCAAGCTTCCATGTTAGCGTTAGAACTTGCAGAATATTTTGATGCAAGCTTAACCACGTTCCATATAGGTGATCAGGACCCTGGAGCTGAATCTCGAAGGCTAAAGAAAAAAGCCTCAAAATCAGGTGTTGACTACAAATTAGAGATCAAAAAAGGTGCTTCTGATGAAGTGATAATAGATAAAGCGAACGCCTTCGATTTTATAGTCGGAAGTAGAGGTCGAGGAGGATGGCGTTATAAACTCCGCCACATCTTTCGAGAGTTCGCCCTCAGTAATCTCGAGAAAGAATTGATCGCTGAGAGTGATGTGCCCTTTTTGATGGTTGGAGACTGATAAACTTTTGTTTTAGAAGCCGTATTTTTCTACACCTTCTAATTTCTCCTCAATTCTTAACAATCTGTTGTACTTCGATGTACGTTCTCCTCTTGAAGGAGCCCCAGTCTTTATCTGTCCTGAGGACAATGATACCGCAAGATCAGCGATGAAATCATCTGTTGTCTCTCCTGAGCGGTGAGAAACCATTATATCGTATCCATTTTTAAGAGCTAAAGAGGCTGCATCCATAGCTTCGGTAAGAGAGCCGATCTGGTTTACTTTTAACAGCACCGCATTACAGACATCTTCTTCTATACCTCTCTTTATCAATTCAGGGTTGCTAACAAAAAGGTCATCTCCTACTATCTGTATCTCGTCCCCTAACCTCTCGGTGATCTCTTTAAAACCATCCCAATCCTCTTCACCTAGAGGATCTTCGATAGAGATGATTGGATAATCTTCGATCACGCGTTCGTAAAAATCTATCATCTCCTCAGTTCTAAGTGTTTCTCCACCTGATTCGTAACCTTTTCCTGTTCTAAATTCAGTAGCTGCAGCATCGATCGCGAGCTTTATCTCATCGGTATATCCACACTCTTCTATAGCTTCTACCATCAATTCAAATGGTTCTATCGGGTCTTCAAGGGGAGGAGCATATCCACCTTCATCCCCTAAGTTTGTAGCTGCAGGACCGTATCTTTCCTCAAGTATTTCTCCCAAGGCGTGATAAGTTTCCGTTCCGTTCCTCAATCCTTCTTTGAAGGAATCCGCTCCTACAGGTGCTATCATGTATTCTTGTATATCCAGATCGTTGCCCGCGTGTTCACCTCCGTTGAGAACGTTCATGAAAGGTACTGGTAAAACCAGGTCATTAGTCCGACCCAAGTACCTGAACAGCGGTATTTCTAAAGTGGAGGATCCAGCTCTAGCAGTAGCTAGTGAAACCGCTAGTATGGCATTAGCTCCTAGAACGCTCTTATCTTCACTTCCATCCAAATCGATCATCTTTTTATCGATCTTAGCCTGTTCGAAAACACTTTCGCCTATAAGTTCAGGTCTGATGGTCTTCCTGATGTTTTCAACGGCCTTTTCAACGCCCTTTCCTCTATATCGTCCACTACCGTCTCTCAACTCTAACGCCTCATTAGAGCCAGTAGAGGCTCCAGAGGGGACAGCAGCTCTACCTCTTCCATCAGCGGTTTCCACCACCGCTTCTACCGTGGGATTGCCTCTTGAATCTAAGATCTCTCTAGCTTCTACTGATATGATTTCGCTCATCTCGATCACTCTACTCCTTACCAAAATGCAAAGATTAAAAGTTTATCGTTCTTTTTCCTGTTCAAAATGATTAAGTACCCGATACCGTCTAATTCACCACTATGGTTCCTCCTCCTAACGATGATTGGGATCTAAAAGAGATGGCAAAATATCCCTTCCTTGAAGAATCTAAGAAGTATATCAAGGAGGAAGGACCTTCTTTTGAAGAACTTATCCAGGAAGGTATCTGGGGTCCAGCTAGAAAAAGAGGTAAAGAAAGGGTATTGCAGACACTTCGCGAGGGACGTGTCCGGATAAGAAACCTTGATAGAGAGCTAGAACAGGAAGAAGAGCTATTTTCTTATCCCATCGCTAGGATGTTAGTTTCCTCATCGGGAGATGATTATCTTTTAAGAAGATACACGTTAGGAGAAGCTGAAAGGATCAGTGAAGAACTTTCTCGGGAAGATGACGAAATGATCCTGCGATTAGCTTCTAGATTAGATTTCGATGCTGATGAAAGGAAAGATGGGTTTTCGGTCCACTTTACTGATTATCTAGAAAGTACTGAAAGACTGAGATCACCGGCGTGGAAACTAGTCAATCAAGACTTGAGACAAGGACGGGTATATCTAGGCAGGAGAAAGTTCGTCAGGATACTCAAGGAAAAGGTGTCTTCAGTGATATCAGAGGGGTTACCTGCTCCTACCTCGGATCGCTTACTTGAAAAGTTTGATAGTGAACTGAAAGAGATAGAAGAGGAACTAGAGACCGTTCGAACACGGATGGAAGACGTGGATATGGGAGAGGTAGAAACTGATCTATTCCCGCCTTGTATCAAGAAATTGTTAGCAGGCCAAAAAGAGGGAGAGAACCTGTCACATGAAGGGAGATTCGCTATGACGGCCTTTCTGAAGAAGGTCGGTCTTTCAGAGGATGAGATCATCGAGATTTTTAGAGAGGCGCCGGACTTTGATGTCGATATGGCTTCGTATCAGATACAACATATCATCGGAGAGATCTCCGGTACAGAATATGATCCGCCGGGTTGTGATACGATGAAGACGAACGGAATATGCTTCAATCCAGATTCATTATGTGAGCAAGAGTGGATGAAACATCCTTTGAGCTATTATTCGATCAAAAAGAAAAGCGAGGATGAAGAAGAAGAGGAGGATTGATCATTCTTCACCTAGGTCGGACCAGGTGTTTAAACCCCTGAATACTGCTGTGAGGTTACCAGCTATAGCGAACCATATCATCAATAGCTCAAACAATCCCAATTCAAATCCTAGTATTTGAAAACTAGTCCATGCGGTCTCGAAAAAGAAAAAATAGAGGAACGAGACAAGGATAAGAAGCAATAATCTTTCGGCTCTTCCTGCTATCCCACCATAGTCTCTAGATACGCCCACTGCGTCGGCTTGAGTCCCCATGTAACTTGTCATCAAGACACCGATGATAGCAAAAACACCTAACCACGTCCTAGACAAGGGTCCTAAGATGATCCCTAGAAGGATGAGGATATCTGAGTAACGATCGATCGTGTGATCTAGAAAATCCCCTCTTTTAGATTCCTGATCAGTGATCTTAGCTACCTTCCCGTCTAAAGCGTCAAACAGAGAATTCAAGGTGACGAATACACCGCCCGAAAAAACGTACCAAGCTTCGTTAGAAAAGTAAAAAAATAAGCCGGCTAGAAAAGCGAAAATCAAAGAAAAGATAGAGATAAAATTCGGATCCACTTTCTTCAAACTTATCGCTATGGGCTTTATAATCCAATCGGCTTTTTCCCGGTATTTGTTCAATACCATCGTTCCACTAATAAATTCAAGTAATAAAATCTATTGCCTCAAAAGGAATTCTTCACTCCAATCGACTGTACCCGGTTCGTATTTTTTCACTTCTCCTTTCATTATTTCTTCTACAGCTGAGGCCACTTCTTCTGGTCCTTTACCGGTTGTATCTACTTCATATACTTCATCACATGTTTCTAGAGCTTCGATGAGGATCGTATCGAGCATTTCAGCCTCGAGATTTTCATCTATCTTTTCCTCGTTCCATCCCTTTTCTTCCATCCTTTTTTCTAATTCTGAGGGAGAACATCTCAATACTATAGTAGGTGATATAGAAAGGTGGTGGGATAGATGTCCTTCAACTATATCTGGATCTAATTTTTCACCGTGATAAGCTTCTTTTAGGCGCCCGATATCTATTTCAAAAGAACCTCTATCCACGTCTCTATCTCCTCTAAGCCCCCTATCTTTGATGAAATCATTAAGATCTAAAACTTCATATCCTCTACGATCAAGAACCTTAGAAACGGTAGTTTTACCAACTCCAGGTGTTCCGGTCAATGCGGTCGTCATATTTTTTCAGGTGACCAAGCGTTATTAGTATTTTTCACTTTTAATCACCCCTCCGTTGCACAATTTTAAATATTCTACGATAGATATGGGGATGGATGGAGAAAAGCAAAGTAGATCTAGGAAAAGATCTGGACCAAAAGATTTATTCAGTTTCCGGGCTGAACCATTTCGTGAAGGCCGTTCTCGAGAGGGAGGACAAACTTCAGGATGTATGGGTGAAGGGCGAGATATCCAATTTCAAACATCATAATGGAAGACACATGTATTTCGTTTTGAAAGATGATAACAGTGAGATCAACAGCGTGATGTTCAGATCTAAGAATAGAGATCTAGATTTCGAACCAGAAGAAGGTATGGAAGTACTTTGTCGAGGAGATATAGGCCTTTACATCCCCCGCGGACAGTATCAACTCATAGTAAAGGAGATGATGGTGGGTGGAAAGGGAGAACTTTATCTAGCGTATGAACAATTGAAAGAGAAATTATCTGAAGAAGGTTTATTCGACGATGAACACAAGCAAGAGATACCTTTTTTACCTCGAAAGGTAGGAATAGTCACCTCTGGTGAGGGTGCGGCTTTAAGAGACATATTGAGAGTGATGAAGGAGCGATTTGAAAATATAGATATATATGTCGTTCCTACGCAAGTACAGGGCGAAGGTTCAGCAGAAGAGATCGTGGAGTCAATAAGAAAATTGGATAAGATGGATACAGACGTCATAATAATAGGTCGTGGTGGAGGTTCTATAGAGGACCTTTGGAGTTTTAATGAAGAAATTGTAGCTAGAGCCATCTTCGATGCGGAAACTCCCATCGTTTCCGCAGTAGGTCACGAAACTGACTTTTTGATATCTGATTTTGTCGCGGATGAAAGAGCACCGACGCCTACAGGAGCCGCGGAGATAGTTGTTCCGAAGAAAATGGAACTAGAACAGAAAGTAATAGAGCAGGAAAGAAGATCTAGAACAGCTTTGAATAATTTGATCGTAAGTTATAGGGAGAAATTAGAGAGCTTTGCCGAGAGCCCCGTTTTTGAAAGACCTGAAAGGATTTTAGAAGACCGATATCAGAAACTCGATGAAAACATAGAGAGATTTGGGCTAACGTTTGATAGATATCTTAAGACCTATCAACAGGAGTTGAATGGTCAGAAAGACAGGCTAAAGGCACTCAGCCCGATCCAGACCATGAAAAGAGGGTATTCTATCGTGATGGACGAGGAAGATGAAGTCATCACGAGTGTAGACGAGGTTAATATCGAGGATCTGCTGAAAATCAACTTTATAGACGGTGAAGTAAAAGCAGAAACGGAGGATGTTGAAAGATGTCAGAAGAATTTGAAGAAATAGAAGATGTAGAAGAGTTAGGTTTTGAGGAAGCCTTGGAGAGATTGGAAAATATAAACAAAAAGCTTGAGAGGAACAAAGTCCCATTGGAAAGAGCTATCGAACTCTATCAGCACGGTATGGAACTTATAGAGTATTGTGAGGACAAGCTCGAGGAGGCTGAAGGTAAGATAAAGAAAATCACGGAAGAAAATGAAGAGATGGAATGGGAAGGATGAGAAGTTTTGGTGATAGGCTTCCCCAAGTTATATATCTCTTTTCCGAGTTGATATTTAGTAACTTTCGAAATGACTCCTGATGTAAAGCTGTTCGAAGACTCCGAGAACTTGAAAGTTGGTCTAGAAAGGACTAGGAAGCAGATCCTAGACCTTTTGAGAGTCAAAAATATGACGATTTCTCAGGTAGCAGAAGCTTTAGAAAAAGATCAATCGACAGTCTATAGGCATATAAAGAAGTTGGAGGAGGCTGGCTTCATAGAGGTAAAAGGTGAAAGAAAAGAACACCATATACCTGAAAGGGTCTACGGAAGAACTGCAGATGTCTTTTTGATGAGCCCTGAGCCTATAAGCTCTGATAACCCATCTACGCTCGGGATCCATTGGGATGATGAGAAGGTCAGGGAATGTCTTGAGGTCATAGAAGATATGGGTTATAAGGTAGAGGAGAAAGAGATCGTTGAGAAGATATCGGATCATCTTTACGAACTAGATAATGAACTGAATAAAGAATTATCTAGATTTCTGGATGAGGATTTAGAGATGGATTTCCTTTCGCTGATGCAGATCAAATTTTTTATTGGCCTCATAAAGATCGAAAATTCAGAAACATATTCAGAGGAAATAAAAGAGATGTTTTCAAAGTTTAAAACACCTGATTGAAACAGAATTTGATAACTGGCTTAACGATTTAATTTTTTTAAATTGAATGATTTTCTTTTTTTCGGACCGAAACACTAATAAATAGAATTATTCTAAGAATAAATATGGATGATGAGCGTGATTTTCATATAGCTGATGAGCAAGAGATCAAAGAGGGAAAGACGACTGACGTCTATTTTGAAAATACGATGGAGATATTCGATCATAAAGGCGTGGGAGATGAAAATGTAATTGCTGAATTTACAGCTTCTTCCCTACCATCAGATTGGAGTTGGGCCGTATTTTGCGGTTTAGATGAAGTTTTACACCTTCTAAAAGGCAAAAATATAGATGTTTATTCTATGCCTGAAGGAACCATCTTTAGAACAGAAGGACGAGATGGAATATTCACTCCTGTATTTTGGATAGAAGGACCTTACAAGGAATTCTGTATATATGAAACACCGATACTCGGATTCGTGTGTCATCCCACTGGAGTAGCTACAAAATCTGCTAGAGTTAACAAGGTCGCGAGAGATTCCGCTGTCATGTCATTCGGCATAAGGCGTATGCATCCTGGTATAGCTCCAGTGATCGATAGAAGTGCGTATATAGGAGGATGTGACGGGATATCATGTATAGCGGGGGCGGAAGTGGTCGATGTTGAACCGCAGGGTACGATGCCGCATGCATTGACTATCATCTTTGAGGACCCTAAAAAAGCGTTCGAGGCCTTCGACGAAGCTCTTCCTGAAAACGTGCCTCGTATAGCACTCGTTGATACATATTATGACGAAACTGTCGAATCTGAGATGGCTGTTGATGCTATGGGAGAGAATCTTTACGGGTTAAGGTTAGATACGCCTTCTTCTAGAAGAGGTGATCTAACAAAGATTGCGGAGGAAGTCAGGTGGGAACTCAAAAGAAGAGGAGTTGAGACCAAAATAATCTGCTCTGGAGGGATGGACGAATATTATATCCCGAAACTCAAAGATGCTGGAGCAGATGCTTTTGGTGTAGGGACCTCCGTCTCAAACGCAAGAACGGTGAACTTCGCCATGGATATCGTCGAGAAAGAGGGTGAGATGGTCGCTAAAAGAGGAAAATTCAGCGGCAAGAAGCAGGCTTATAGGTGTCCTGAATGCTTCACTTTCAAGATGGAGAGCTGGGAGGATGAAAAACCAGAATGCGGATGCGGTTCTGAGATGGAACCAATGCTGGAAAAGGTGATGGAAGACGGTGAGATAATCGGGGAGTATCCTGAGCCCGATGAGATCAGGGACTACGTGTTGGACCAGCTTTCAAAGGTTGAGGCAGATTGGCTCGAGTGAAGAGAATTATTGGAACAAGAATGCTTTCACGATATAGATAGCTATCATTATTCCAATTATTGAGAATATAATCGCGGCTATGTGTTCCAGTTCCAATGGTATTCCAGGTACTACTTCTTCATCAGCTTCTCCTCCAAAATTTATTGTAACCGTCTCTTCATCGTTACGGCTCTGTATACTTAAATCGTAATCTCCTGGTTCTTCTCCTTGCCATGTGAATTCATCGCTCTCCGACTCGTCTGATCCGAGTTCGATCTCTTGGTCGTCAATTGTCCTACCGTTGACGAGGAAATTTATATTCTGAGTACCAATCACATCTCCTGTATTGGTCACCGTATAATTGACGACGACTTGTTCGTGTTCTTCGAATTCTTGTCCTTCTTCGGGTTCGTTTATCTCTACTTCAAAATATGGGTCTTCTCCAATTTCTATAGTCACTTCATCTGAATCATCTTCGCTTTCTACAGTTAGAGTTCTTTCACCGTAGGGTTGTTCTGCAGTCCATTCAAATTGTTCCCTTTCTGTTCTCTCCCCTGGTTCTAGGTTTAGTTGTCTTGTTTGGATGGTGTCTTCGTCAACAAGGAATTTAATATTCTGTGTATCAGCCTCTTCTTTAGTATTTTTTACATAATACTGAATACTAATATCCCTTCCTTCCCGAAGTACTGTGTCTTGAAATCGATCATGTAATTCTACGTTCACAGCGAAGGAGTTGTCTTTCCAAACACTAATCCGTGAAGTTTCATTATCATCTTCACTCGACACTTTTATTTCATAATTTCCTGAATCCCCCTCTTCAGTTTGCCAAGTGAACTCTCCTTCGTATGTTTCTCTAGAATCGATAGTGAGATCTTTTTCAACATCCTCGTATATCAAAGTATCTTCATCATCTACAATCATAAATTCTATATCTTGTGTATGCTCAGCGTCTTTAGTATTGGTCACCGAATACTCTACTATTACTTCATCGCCTTCGCTTACATCCCTATCTAGAACCCTAGAGTCTATGCTAAATATGTCAGTTTCTAAAACCGTGATACGGGTATCGTCCTCATCTTCCTCACTAGTTAATTCAATCCTATAGTCTCCCGCATTTCCCTCTTCAGTGTGCCAAGTGAAGTAATCTTCATGTTCCTCCATTTCTGAGAGTGTCACGTTCTCTTCGTCAGAATAAACAAGTTCCTCCTCACCAAAACCGATCATCTCATAGACCATCAAGTTAAGGATTTGAGTCTCTTGATCCTCTTTTGTATTCCATACTGTATAATTAATAGTTAGTTCTTCTCCTTCGACCACTTCTCTATCCCGAAGATTGAGGTCAACAGCAAAGACATCAGCCTGAAATACCTTTACACTATTATCATCCTTGTCATCTTCACTCGATACTTCTAAAATATACCTTCCAGCATCGCCTTCTACAGTCTGCCATGTGAAGTTTCCCTCGTCCTCTTCACCTTCCTCGAGATTCAAGTCCCCTTTTACATCCTCGTACACTATCTCACCTTCGCTGTCCTCTACCGTAAACTGGATGTCCTGAGTCTCCTGATCTCCCGTATTCAAGATCTCATAGTTCATCACCGCTTCTTCACCCTCGACTATATCTCTATCCTCAAGCCGTACCTGTACATTGAATGCATCTGCTTTCCATACTGTCAAACGAGTGTCGTCTTCATCATCTTCACTAGCAATTTCCACCTGATATCCATCTTCCGCATCACCTTGCTCCGTAGACCAGACGAACTCACTATCATAAGTGTCACCAGGCGAGAGTGTGATATCTTCTTCTATCTCATAATAGATTTCATCATCTCTGTAGGAAACAGTAAACTCGATGTCCTGATTACCTTCAACATCGCCTGTGTTTGTCACTATATAATCAACTGTTACATCTTCTCCTTCCTCTACATTTTTGTCATAGTCAATGATATTAACTTCGAAGTGCGCATCTTCTCCCACTAGTACAGTGACGGAGTCCCTGTGATCTTCACTAGTGATTTCGAGAGAGTATGGTCCACGTTCTTCTGATTGCCAACTAAAATTCCCAATATAATTATCACCATCATCGAGATTCACTTCATTTGACTCCTTAATTTCTCCATCTATTTTGAATTCAATAGTTTGAGTATCCTTTTCATAGCCGATATTAGTCACCTGGTAATCAACTAGACCTTCCTCTCCCTTTACCACTGTTTCATCATAATCTGTAATCTCAACTTGGAAATTAGCAACGGGTTCCTGTGTTGCATTCTCGTTTTC
>Ga0207421_10001066_pt1 | contig 35745 bp, 30 predicted proteins | sample SodLakKL_010_SED_4_FD_187542 | JGI IMG/M metagenome (GOLD analysis project Ga0207421, IMG submission 187542) | Alkaline sediment microbial communities from Lake Tanatar, Kulunda Steppe, Russia - 8KL_010_SED (SPAdes) (version 2) | ecosystem: Environmental > Aquatic > Non-marine Saline and...
CGCCTCGGGTCTGTGTTATACCTTCGCTCGCTGCTTTGCGCATAAAATGTTCCGTGCTCGCGGCTTCAGGCCGCGGCAAAACTCGCAGGCTAAAGCCTACTCAAACAGTTGCCGCGGCTTATCTTCAGCCGCTGCGCGCGTTTGATATAGCAAATCAATGCTCGCTGTCGGTATAAACACGACCCTTTTGCTTACTGCACCACAGGACAAAGCTCGTTGCTCCTCCGTCTGGTGTTAAGTAGCCACCACATTGGCGCCACGACATCTACCTCCCCCCTGGCGCAGCACAACGAGAAAAGCAAAAAGACTCTTGCCGGTATCAAGTGTGTATAACGATCAGCCTGGTGGGTGAGGAATTAAAGGTGGGGGGGGCTTTTTCTCACCTCTAACTTCCAACCTCTTACCTCTCAAAAATGGGGGTCTTTTTTTCTTTAAGCTTTCACACCGTAAGCAGTTACTGTTATTTTAGCTTTCCAACCGCTTCCATCATTTGCTCCATACCTTTTTTTAAGTTTTCCCGTGAATTTACGTAGCTAATACGCAGGTGGTTATCTGCTGCAAACGCTTCTCCAGGTACTACCGCTACCAGCGCTTCTTCCAACAGGTATTCGGCTAAATCCAGGGAGTTTTTTAGACTAATATTTCCGTTACTTTTTCCTATTAAACCTGAGGCTTCTGGAAAAATATAAAAAGCTCCTCTGGGCTCGTTACATTCTATGCCGGGCATCTGATTGAGCATCTCGTAAACGTATTTGCGGCGGTAATCAAATTCTTTTACCCACTCCCTGTAGTCGCGGTTGTTTTTTATTGCATAGGCAGCGGCCATTTGTGCCATGGCATTCGGATTCCCCGTGGTGTGGGACTGAAGCCCGGAAAGGGCCTTTATAACTTTTTCCGGCCCGGCAGCGTAACCTACCCTCCAGCCGGTCATGGAATAAGTCTTGGATACCGCGTTTATAGTTACCGTGTAATCATACATTTCCGGGTCCAGGGTAACAATGCTGTAATGACGTGTACCCTCGAATACCAGGTTTTCGTATACTTCATCCGTTATTAGCCACAAACGGTGTTTTTTCACCAGTTCAGCCAGTTCTAAAAGAAGTTCCCGGGGATAAACAGCCCCGGTAGGATTATTGGGAGAATTGATAATAAGCACTTTGGTTTGCGGAGTCAACATCCTTTCTATGTCTTCAACGCGTGGTATATAGCCGTTCTCCCTGTTGGTGTACGCAAAAACAGGTTTTGCACCCACCAGTTTAACCTGCTCTATGTAACTTACCCAGCAGGGTGCCGGAATTACAACTTCATCTCCTTCACCACACAATACTGCCAGGCTATTGTATATAGCCTGTTTGGCACCGGCACATGCAGCTATTTGGGAAAAAGAAAAATCCAGCTGGTTATCCTGCTTAAATTTTTGCTGTATGGCTTCTTTCAGTTCATCAACACCGGTGGTATTGGTATATTTGGTCAGGCCTTCCTTTAAAGCCCGGGTTGCCTCCTGCTTTACATCTTCGGGAGTGTCAAAATCCGGTTCTCCCGCGGATAAAACCACCACTTCTTTTCCTTCCTGTTTTAATTTTCTTGCTTTTTCACTTACTGCCAGCGTAGCCGAAGGAGTAATATTAAGCGCTCTTTGGGATAAATTCATAAATTAGATGCTCCTTTTTAAATTTTTAGTGCAGTTACTTATTATTCAACAAAAAAACAACCTGTTCCTTCCTTGACTAAAAAATTACTATAAATCAATTGTAAGTATTCAAGCCGCATTCAAAGTTTATTTAGACTAATGGTATAACTTGATACCGGAAATAGTAATTGACCAGGCCTGGCAAGATTTATTTTTCTGCACCGGCCAGTATTAGCGCGAGAACCACAGAATAAAATGCAGGTACCAGAGCATGGGAGGGGTTTGCACCGGTTCACCCCGGAGTGCCCTGCGGAAAAACTTCATGGCTTCCTCTACGCGAAAACGGAGCATGGCTTCTCCTGCTTCGGGGGAAGCCATGCCGGGTTTACCCAGGTAAGCTTTCATGTCTTTTTGTTTTATCCAGGTGGTCAGGCAGGCCAGGTGGGTCAAGTCATGCTGCAGGCTGCAGGAAATAAATCCGGCTATCCTGGAAACCAGTTTTAACAGGAAAGAAGGAGGAGGCGGGGTAGAAGGCGCTACCTTGTGGTAATCTTCGTCTACAAAATCCGGAAAAGTAGCCAGCATTAAAGAGGTTTCGTTTGCACCGGCATGGGCATCCGTGTCGTCACCGATTTGTCCCGGTTTCAGTCCGGTGTAAGTTACCAGGTTATGGTCCTGGTTTACCATTAACTTGTAATCGTGAAGGAAAGGATTTATCAAGTAAAAGCGGTGTTTTTTCCACAGTTGTTTTGCAGCGGCTTCAATAGCAAGCTGGTGCCGGGGACCGCCATGGTTATCAGCCAGGAAAAGATAACGAAAACCCTGACGGGCCAGTCCCTTGCCCAGGTCGGCCAGTATTTTCTTAAGCTGGGAAGCAGAAATTTGAAGGGAGCCTTTAACCGGCAGTACGTCCGCTCCCAGGCAAAGGGGAGGCAGTTTTATTTGGGTAAGATGCGGGTATTCTTTTTCCAGGGCCTTGCTGTACCTGGCTATTAATTCTTCAGACACCATCACATCAGTCCCCAGGGGAAGGTGTGGGCCGTGCGCTTCCAGGGGGCTTACAGACATGAAAAAAACGGTGCAGCTGCGGTCCAGGCTGTCCATCTCCCGCAGGGTCATATTGCAATAGTATTCCATGACTAAAAATATCCCTCACTTATTTATAGTTGCCAGGGTTCACCGGGTAGCATCATGGCATCGGAATATTCATTAACGAAATCGGGTTCCCCGGCCAGGTTTATATGTTCTATTTCCCGGTAGAGCTTGATTGTTTCCTCTCGCAAATCACCAGATAAGAGCAGCATCTGGGCACCAATACCGGCTGCGTTGCCGACAGGTTTAACTTTTTTCACCGGGTAAGAAGGCCACAAGCCTATACGGGCGGCGCTTTCACTTTTCAGGTAATTTCCAAAAGCTCCGGCAAGCAGAATTTCCTCCAGGTCTTCCATTTCAATATTCAGCTGTTTAAGTAATATTTTTATACCGGCACAGATAGCTCCTTTAGCCAGTTGAAGTTCACCAATATCTTTACGGTTAAGGGAAACACCTTCAGGTCTTGAGCTTTCTTCCGGCAGGGCCAGGAAGAATTCAGGCCCGGTTTCTCCCTGCTGCACCCTTTCCCGGAGAGAAGCGGGCAGGGTTTCTTTTGGGGCAAATCTTCCCACCGCGGTAATTATTTCATACCGGCGCATGGCGGCTACAGCATCCACCAGGCCGGAACCGCAGATACCTTTTGGCGGGCCTCCGTTTATTACATCTGTTTTGATTTTACTTTCTTCGATTTCAACATTCTGTATTGCCCCGGGAGAACCCCTCATGCCGTGCCTTATGCGGGCCCCTTCGAAAGCGGGTCCCGCTGCTGTAGAACAGGCCAGTAGGCGCTCTCTGTTCCCCATCACCATTTCACCGTTGGTACCGATATCTATAAGCAAGGAGGGTCGTTCTTTTTGATGAAGCCCTGTGGCAATGACCGCTGACAGGGCATCGGCACCAACATAACCGGAAATGCAGGGAGCCGAATAGATCCTGCCCCGGGGGTTTATATTAACCTGAAAATTTTTAGCGGGAAGGCTCATATCTTTACGCAGTACCGGCTGGTAAGGAGCCAGTACCAGGGAGCGGGGAGAAATTCCCCATAAAAGATGCAGCATGGTAGTATTACCTACTACTAACATTTCCCATATATCTTCAATGGAGTAAGAATTGCGGTGTATAAGATCATCTATGACCAGGTTTATAGTTTCCCGTGTTTTCTCCTGCAGGCTTTCCAGCCCATTTTCTTTTTCCATGGCATAAGTAGAACGTGATATTACATCTGCACCGCCAATTTTCTGCAGGTTTTCCCGGGAGGTAGTTCCCAGGGAGGTTCCGTTTTTCAAATCAAAAAGAACTCCCATAACCGTAGTGGTACCAAGGTCTATAGCTATTCCCAGCAAATCCCTGTTTTCAAAATAACCTTTTTGCTTTACATCGGAGAGAAAACCATTTACCGTTATTGCAGTTAAAGGTGCTTCTTTTCCAGCGAGAGGGGCAACGGTTTTTAAAATATCCAGGGGATTGTCTATAACCACGTGGGAAGGCAGAAGAAACTGCAGCTTTTCCTGGTATGATTCTTTATGCGAAGCCGAATCAAGTTTAACCGGGTGCAGCTTTACACAGGAATTTAGTTTCGTGTAATCGCCGAGGGAGCTTATGCCTGATTTTATATCCGGGCTCTCTTCCAGGAGGGGAACCGTTACTTCAAGGTCTTGTTCCACCAGGGTTTGACAGGAGAGGACTTCCACGGGGGTGTCTTCCCCGGCAGGGAGGATTTTCACCGTACACTTTTTGCAGGTTCCTTTGCCGCCACAGGGGTTGTCCACGCTTATACCGGCTTTTGTAAGCTCCTCAAGCAGGGAACTGCCTTTAGAGGATTTTATTTTCAAACCCCAGGGCTTTACCAGGAGCACATAATTACCCCGGCTGCTGTATCTTTCCGGTTCCATAAAATCAATTCTCCTTCCCCGGCTAATTAGATGATACGTGTAACTGCTCACTGCAGAGTTATAGATATTTAACTCTCACTATTTTTACTACTTTTGATTATTATACCTTAACTTGTTTAAAACAAAAATACGTAAATTGTCGGCAAATTATAATAACCCCCAGTCAGATAGTTCTAAATACAAAAAAATTTCAGAAATAAAGCATGAAAAACCAGAATTTAAACTTTACCTGCCTGGTTATTAATTTATGTAACTTTAATGTGGATTTTGTTAATATTTGTTCCAGGTATCCCGTACTATGCGCCTTAAACTTGTGGATAAGTTTGTGGATACTGTGGATTTCTTTTGTTGAAATTACCAAACAATCAAATAACAAGCCCCTTTATTTTCGGTTAACCATAAAACATATTAACATAATATCTTTGCATAAGTAAACTTGCCAGGTCTAAATGAATACTTTTTATACTCTTGCCAAGGGGGTGGAAACCATGCGAGTTTCTCTTTTTTTATTTTCCCAACAGTGTTAAAATAAAACAAAAAGAAAATTTGATTATTAAGCGGGTAACCCAAAACATGTACCGGCTGCAGGCATATTATACAGTATAAACCCGTGCAGGATAAAAAAATATAGTAACTGCCCGGGCCGGGTAAAAAAGTCCGGGTAGTTACAAGTAAAAAGGATGATGAATTTGTTAGCTCCGGATATAAAAAATGTTCATTTTATTGGTATAGGGGGATATGGAATGAGTGCCCTGGCCGGTATTCTTCTGGAAATGGGGTACCGGGTCAGCGGTTCGGATTTAAAAGAGTCAAAAATTACCGATAGGCTTAGGGAAAAAGGCGTTATAATACATAAAGGACACCACCCCGATAACGTCAATGATTGCCACCTGGCGGTTTATTCTACGGCCATACCCTCCGACAATCCTGAATTAAAGGAAGCGGCAAAAAAGGTTCCTCTCTGGCATCGCTCTCAGCTTCTGGCTGCACTGCTTAATCACAGGTACGGTATCGCGGTAGCCGGGGCTCATGGCAAAACTACCACTTCTTCCATGCTTTCTTTACTTCTGGTCCAGGGTGGCCTGGACCCTACCGCTGTTATAGGCGGGGAAGTAAACTACTTTAATGGAAACGCCCGCCTGGGACAAAGCGATTACCTTGTAGCTGAAGCATGTGAGAGCGATAATTCTTTTTTGCTATACCAGCCCCGCTTGAGTGTAGTTACCAACGTAGAAGCCGAGCACCTGGAGTACTATGGTGGAAATTTTTCCAGGTTAAAAGAAGCTTACTACCAGTTTTTAAATAATGTAAAAAACGAGGGAAAACTGGTTCTAAACGTGGAAGATTTCTACCTTAACGAGCTTTATTACCGGCTTTCACAGCAGAAAGTTACTTTTGCAGTAGAAGATAAAGAAAAGTTTAAAAATGCAGACTATACAGCAAGGCAGATAGAATACTTTCCCCGGGGAAGCTGTTTTAGCCTGTATTACCGGAACAGGAAACTTGGCAAGATTGAGCTTTCCGTACCCGGCAGGCATAATATTTCCAATGCCCTGGCTGCCTTGAGTGCAGCTTCATGTTTGGGAATTGACCCGCTTAAGTGTTCGGAAATTTTACTTCACTTTAAAGGAGCCGGGCGCCGTTTTGAAGTAATAGGTGAACCGGAGGGTATCACCGTGGTAGATGATTATGCCCATCACCCGACGGAAATCAGGGCTACACTACAGGCGGCACGTAATTGCGGGAATAATGTTATTGCCATTTTTCAGCCCCACCGCTACAGCCGAACTGCGTATTTTATGGAGGAATTTTCTCGCGCCTTTGAAGATGCCGACGTAGTAATTGTAAACTCCATTTATTCGGCCGGTGAAGAAGCATTGGAAGGTGTTGATGCTCAAAAATTGTCTGAAATGATAAGGAACCGGGAAAAGAAAAAAACGGTCTATTATGCAAAAGAAATGTTGCAGGCGGCAAAGTTAGCCTATAACCATGCCGCCGTTGGGGACGTGGTTGTGACCATGGGGGCAGGAGACATAGGGAAAGCAGGCAGGGGATTTTTAGAACTGGTAGAAAAGCGGGGTGGCAAAACCAGTTTTAGCTGGAGCGGTTGAGAGTTTCGTGTTATAATCCTTCCGGAAAGATTTTATTATTATAAATAGACAGCAGGAAATCAGGGTAAGGCAGAGAATAGATTCGAAATAAAAGATAATAAAGTAGTTACAAAGTAATTAAGTAGAAACAATAAAAAGGCAAGAGGGAAAAAATAATAGGTAATGGGGTGGCGTATTGTCGCTTCCCAGGCTTGTTTTAAAATCAATAGAAAAAACCTCCGAATTCCTGCTGTTTGTTACTTTTTTTATTGCCGGGGCATTACTGGCCCTGGGAATATATCATCTCCTGGATCTGCCCGGGGAAGCAGACAGGGCCTCCGGGGAAGCAGACATAGCGGAAATCAACCCGGGAAACGATTACCGGAAACTGCCTGAACCCGAAGAAATAATCATGAAAGATACACCATTTGAAACGGAGTTGTACATAAATCGAGGCAGTCAACCGGGTCCGGAGGTTTTAATAGTGGGTGGAGTTCACGGGGATGAACCTTCCGGCTATCATGCTGCCAGGGAAATTATTTACTGGGAAGTGGAAAAAGGAGCTCTCATGATTTTGCCGGAAGCCAACCCGCCTGCCATAGAGGCAAAAGAAAGATTTGTCGATGGGAAAAGGGATTTAAACCGTGCCTTTAGAAATATAGACGAGGGAGACTTGACTGGAAAAGCTGCTGTCGCCATAAATGAGGTTCTTGAAGAATATCGCCCCGACTGGATATTGGATTTGCATTCGGCGCGCGGCTTTAACCGGGAAGACGAGGATAAACTAGGGCAAACCCTGATATTTTCCGGTGACGACGCAGCAAGAAGCAGGGTTGAAAGGTTGAAAGAGAACATAAACAGGTGGATAGATGAACCAAAACACCGTTACAACATTTTAGAACCGGCGGTCCGGGGAAGCCTGGTGCGGGAGAGCTACCTGCGTTACGGTATTAATGGATTTATTGTAGAATCATCCAGGGAGCTAAGCCTTTATAGTAAAAAGAAGTACCATCTGCGCGTGGTAAGGAATTTTTTGGGAAATATGGAATTAAAATAAACTATCTTCTATTTTACAGTAGTTGAGAAAGGATGTCTCAATTGTGGAGGAAGAACAAATCCGGCAGGGGTCAAAATAACGGGTGGAAGTATCAATTGAGTTCAGCAGCAAGAAAGAAAAAAAGTAAAAAAAGGCTGGTTAAAAGAATTTTTTTTGTCGCTGTGCTGGCAGCATTATTAATTACTGTCGGCCTGGGGTGGCTGTTTGACTATTATACCGATCCCTATAATGTTCCCGAAGGGGAAACAGGCAACGGAACAGACAATCCCCAGGAAAAAAGGAAGGTTAGAAATCTTTTGTTCCTGGGGATTGACAGCAGATTAGAAAACCAGGGGGGCTTCAGGCCTGATACTATTATGGTGGCTTCTATCAACCTGGATAGCGGTAAAGTAAACCTGGTAAGCATACCCCGTGATACTTTTGTAGATATTTATGGCATGGAATCTCACATTTTTAACGGGAAGGATAAGATTAACCATGCCTATAACCGGGGTTACATGGGATACACCAGCGTTAACGGGGAGGACCGGCACGAGAAAGGGATGTTAACCCAGGTAAAAACAGTAAGTAAGTTTTTGGGGGATATTCCCATTGATTTCTACGTGACCGTGGATATGAAAGGGGTAGTGGAAGTAGTAAACAAGCTGGACGGAGTGGAATACGAAGTAGAAGTGCCTGTTTACCATGAATTTGGAAGGGGTGAGGAACGGGAATCCAGGAAAGTGCTGGATGCAGGGAAGCAGTGGCTGGACGGGCACGATGTTTTAAATTACGTGCGCTACCGGGGCCACGGGGGAGACATAGGTCGTGCAGAACGCCAGCAGCGTATGGTAAAAGCAATTTTCGGCCGGTTTGTAGATACCATCAGTGTTAACAGTGTGCTTGATGTATATAAAAGTGTTTCCTCGAACGTAGATACCAACATGGGTAACAACGATATAATGCATTACGCCGGTTTTGCCTATAACAACATAGATTTTTCCATGATAGATACTTATGTTTTTTCCAAGGGGGAAAGCGGTCGCAAGGGCGAACAGGGAATCTACTACTTTTTTGTTGATGAAGAGCATCGTGTAGAGATTATTGAAGAAGTATTTAACCGTCAAGTGGAAAAACGCTCCTACAAAAAACCTCCCGTATATGTGCCTCCTCAAGAAGATGATGATAATAATGACAATGACAATAATGATAATGATAATGATGATAATAAAGAAGAAGAAAGCAAAGATGAAGACGAAAAAGAAAGTAATGGAGAAAACTCCAGTAATGTAAGAGAGGAAGCAGCAGGCAACGGAATGGATAAAGAAAGTGAAAAAACCGTAAGCCGGGCTGTATATCGTGAAGAATGAAAAGTTGAATGTAACTACTCAAGCCAAGTAAGGGTAAGTTAAGAGGCATTGTGCTTAGCGGGGACGGTTTGAGCGTCACCTTTAGCTGTGAGGAGGTTCGAAGGGAAGAAGATGGAACTTTTCCCCTGGTGCATTTTTACTTCCTTGCCGCGGGCTTCTTTCTTCTTTAGAGAGGTGAGAGGTGGGAAGTTAGAGGTGAGAAAAATATCCCCCCACCTTATTAGAAGTCAGAGGTTAGAGTTCGGAAGTCAGAAGTAAAAGGAAAAGAGTCGGAAGGCTCTTTTCCTTTTTTTATAAATTTTATTGACTAAGGGGCAGGAATAAGAAAGTTTTGGTTGAAATATAATAATAATAATTATTGTTTAAAAATATATTTAAATTGCAAATACTCAGAATATACTAATAACTCCAGGAAGGGGATAAAAGTGTGAAAAACGTAAACATTTTATTAAAACTGACTGCGGTTACTTGTATTTTATTTTTTATTTTGCTTTTTTCACCGGGTGACGCTTTATCCGGCAATTTTGTAAATGTCCCGGGGGTTCCGGATGATAACAATTTTATTAAAAATGAAAATTACTGCTTGCCCGGCCATGCGAATATTGCTGCAGATAAAAATGTTGATCATAACCAAGAAAAAGAAGATAATACAAATAATGAAGATGATATTGCCGATATTATAACCCCGGGTTATGTATTCCTGGTGGTTATATGGATTTCCATCCTGTACGCTCTTTTTATAATGACTCGCATGAGGAGCAAAAAGAAAAACGATTAGTAATTGACCGGGCAGCAAAAACTAAACGAAAAAGCTCCTTATTTTAATTCCTCTCCCCCATCCAGGGAGAAAGCCATAAAAGCCATAGCAGGTAATTAACCAGGAATTACACCTCAAAGAATTTGCGGTATATCTCTTCGTGAGATTGAACCCTGTTTTGGCTGTCCATTACCCTCATGCAGTCCGCGGATACTTCATCTATCAAGACTACTTCTTTGTTTAACAGCCCAAATTCAAATTTGATATCTACCAGGTACAACTCTTTCTGAATTAGTTCTTCCTCAATAATCCGGGCAGCCCGCCGGGTGAGCTCTTTGCCCTGTTTTAACTGGTTTTCGTTTAATATTCCCAGTTCCAGCAGAGTATCATCATTAATAAGGGGGTCTCCGCGCTCGTCGTCTTTTAAAGTTATTTCTACCAGGTAATTCAAGGGTTGAAGTTCTTCCCGTATGTACTTTTTGTAACGTCTCAAAAAGCTGCCGTATGCTTTCTGCCGGCTAATAAATTCCAGGCCGGCTGATGCACTCAAGTGTCCCCCCGGCAGGCGTGTTTCTTTGACTTCCATGCTGTTGTTTTCCAGGTCGGCTAATATGAAATGGGTTGGCACTCCTTTGTTCAAGAAAACCTGGAAAAAGTAATTGGACATTTCAAGTGACATTTTACCCTTGCCTTTAATTTGCCCCATTACCTGGTTGGCCCCGGGATCAACTATTCCCTCTTCTCCGGTCACATCATCTTTAAAATAGAAAAGCAGGTTTCCATTTTCCTTCTTAAACACGTCTTTGGTTTTCCCAGTATAAATTTTCTCCATAATAATCTCCCCTTAATCAAATTCAAAATCATAAAAAGAATTTGCCATAATGCTTCCACCATACAAAATAAACTTCTACAAAATAAACAGTTCACCTGCTTTTTTTTATTTATTTTAAACCATTTTAATTAAAATATGAAGTTAAAGCTCCAGGGTAACTATAATAAGCGGTATTTATCTGTTAAAATAAGAAGTGACTACTCAGGATCATGGCAACTTGAAAAAAAAGTTGATATTAACAAACTCCTGGAGTGATTAAAAATTGCTTAAAGGCGAAATTATTACCGTGGGTACAGAAATTTTAATGGGGCAGATTACCAATACCAATGCCGCTTACATTTCCAATGAACTTTTGAAGCTGGGCGTAGGCGTATATTATCATTCCGTGGTGGGTGATAACCATAAACGGCTAATGGAGGTTTTGTCTTGTTCCTTAGACAGGGCGGATATTATTGTTTTAACCGGGGGCCTGGGACCTACCGGAGACGATATTACCAGGGAAACAGTAGCAGAATTGCTGCAGCTCCCGTTGCAAAAAGATCAGGACTGGGAAAGCAGGTTAGAAAAATTTTTTTCTCAAAGAAACCGTCCCATGGTGGAAAGCAACCGCAAACAGGCGCTGGTTCCCCGGGGCGGGAAATTGTTACCCAATGAAAAAGGCACTGCACCGGGAGTGTACCTGGAATATAAAAACAATACTGTGGTTTTGCTGCCCGGTCCCCCTGAGGAGATGAAGCACGTGTTTAAAAAACAAGTTTGCCCCCTTCTGAAGGATAAACTTGAATTTGCCGGGGAAAAAGGAGTTTTATTATCCAGGAGCCTGCGTATCGTGGGGCTGGGTGAATCTGCCATAGAAGACAAACTACAGCCCTGGTTAAACAACCAGGATAATCCTACCATAGCGCCCCTTGCCAAGAGGGCGGAAGTTCACCTTCGCATAACAGCCAGGTCTAAAACAAAAGACGAAGCGATAAAGCTGATTGATGATAAAGAAAAAGAAATTTCCGGAGCATTGGGCGATTATATTTACGGTAGAGACGAAGAAGAACTGGAGCATGTAGTGGCCCGCCTGCTGTGGGAAAAAGAAAAAACGCTGGCAGTAGGGGAATCTTGTAGCGGGGGTTTACTTTGCCACCGCTTAACCAATGTACCGGGAAGTTCAGGTTTTCTGTTGGCCGGTATGGTCACATACAGCAACGAAGCAAAAATGAACTTGCTGGAAGTTAAAAAAGATACACTGTTAGATAAAGGGGCCGTGAGTGAAGCAGTAGCCCTGCAGATGGCACAGGGTTCCCGCCGGCGCACTGGCGCGGATATAGGAATAAGCATAACCGGTATTGCCGGCCCTTCCGGCGGCACCCCCGATAAACCGGTAGGTTTAACCTACCTGGCTTTAGATACACAGGGGTTTTCCTTCTGTAGGAAATATCAGATGTGGGGAGAGCGGGAGGATATTAAAATAAGGGTTTCCCAGGTAGCCTTGAATTTATTAAGGTTGCACCTCCTGGGGTTAATTGAACAGTGCTAATAAAAGATTAATACCCCCTTTGTCCAGGGGGTTGGAGGTTAGAGATAATGGTAAAGTTTCCCCAGGCGGGTGGAGTTTAAACTGCCCCTTAGAAAGCCAGCTTCGCCAGCTTCGGGGGCCATATTTACTCCGGCAGGTGGTTTAAGGTAAAATAATTATACGGGGCGAGTAAAGTTAAAACTTGCAGCTCTTTCAGGTAACAGCAATCAAATGGTGACTGGATGTGATTTTTTGAAAAAATACTCGTGGGTAATTGTACTTGTTTTGCTGTTCACTACTTATTATCTTTCTTCAATACCGGGCTTGAGAGTATTGCCTGTATTGAAGCAGGTAAATGCGTTGCTGCACCGCATAAACCTTGGTTTTAGTGAAATAGCACAAAGTCTGGCAGCCCGGATCCCGGAAGAACTGGCTCCAGCAAAAACTTTAACCGGAGACTTTTTAAATTACGCTACTGAAAACCCGGTAGTTATTGAATTTCTTCTGCGTAAAATTGCTCACGTAGGGTTGTTTTTTATAATTACTGTTGCAATTTTCCTATTATTGCGCTATTACATAAAAAGTCCCCGGGTGGCGGTAATTGCAACTTTCCTGATTGCTGCGGCAATTGCTTCCCTGGATGAATATCACCAGAGCTTTGTAGACGGAAGAACCGGCAGCGTGATAGATGTCGCCATTAACCTGTTTGGGGTGACGTTGGCTATCCTGCTGGTAATCTCCTCTTACTTCCTTGCTTCGGTTCATTATCGGAAAGAGGAGGCAGGCCAGTAATAAAGGGGGATTTCCATGTCCCGCAGGAGCCTGACTCTGGATCTTCATCCTATATACAACCAGGGAGACAAAATTGACATCGCACTGGAGAATGCCCTGGAAGAAGCGCAACAAAAAAAGGCCCGTGAACTGGAAATAATATGCGGCAAAGGGAGCGGTCAACTCAAAAAAAGAGTGTTGCGCTTTTTGGATCAGCCGGATAAGCGGGAAAAATACCATCGCATAAAAAAAGATCCCAAAAATTCCGGGAGGGTATTTGTTTATTTTAAATGGAAATAAATGCTTTATACGGGGTGAGATAAATTGTTTTTTAAAACATTTGCCAACAAAACCGTAAAAGAGCTACGAAAAAATCAAGGTTTTACTGCACGGGAGCTGGCCGAGCATATAAGAGTAAACGAATCATTAATAAAAAAAGTAGACCATTACAAATTAAAAAAGGTCCCGGAACCATTAAAAAGCAAGATTGAACCCCTTTTGAAGGGAAAGCATACGGATAATTTGCCTTGGTAGTATATAAGCAGTAAGTATATAAAACGTGGTGAAAATGTTAAACGGGTTGTCGAAGTATGCGCTTACCCGGGAAATAAAATGCTGGATTTATCCTGCTAAAGAAGCAATAAAAAAGCAGGAGGTATGTTTTCTTGCCTGTATTGAAAATATAACCAGGCGACTGGTTATATATACCATAATAAAAAAAGACAAAATTTGATAAAAGCAGCAGGATCGGGGGTTAAAATAAAGAAGATTCAAAGAAGATTCAAAGAAGATTTAAAGAAGATTTCGTAACTATCACGGTGTGAAGTTTAGAGAATAAAACAGGGGGTTTCACTTTAAAAATTTAACCCAATAAAATTGAGGAGGGGCTTGGATGTTGTTAATTTGCCGGGTAAAATGGGTTGTCCTGCCGGTTATACTGTTTTTGGTTTTGGTTACATACTCAGAAGGAGGCGAATGCGCTACAGGAAAAAGGATTTACGGTGAAGACAGGTACGAAACATCGGTAGAAATCAGCAAGTCGGAATGGGAAACCTCCTCTACGGTACTGCTGGCCCGTGGAGATGATTTTCCTGATGCCCTGACCGGCACTCCTCTGGCTTATAAAAAAGACGCGCCTGTTTTATTGACACGTTTTGAGGAAATACCCGGCGTAGTGGAGGAAGAGATAAAACGGCTGGAACCTGAAGAAGTTATTATCCTTGGGGAAGAGATGGCCGTATCTCTGGATGTAGAATACAGGCTGATGGAGATGGGAATTTCGGTAGACAGAATTGGCGGAATGGACAGGTATGAAACTGCGGCCCGGGTGGCAGAAAGAATATACGAGCCGGAAAAGGCTATAATAGCCGGGGGATCGGATTTTCCTGATGCACTGGTAGTTAGCAGTTATGCTGCCCCGAAGGGTATACCGGTATTACTGTCCCGGAGCGATGAGATACCCGAGGCTACCCGGCGGGCCATGGAAGATACTATGGAAGATATTGAGGAAGTCATTGTAGTAGGCGGGGAATCGGCTGTGGGGCCTGAAGTGGTGGAGCAGCTTCCCCATGAAAGCACTCGAATAGCCGGGGAAGACCGTTATGAAACTGCCGCTGCAATCGTTAGAGAACTGGAGTTGCCCATGGAAAAAGTATTTATTGCTACCGGCCGGGATTTTGCTGATGCTCTAACAGGCTCGGCGCTTTCTTCCAGGAAAAATGCTTCCATGCTCCTGGTAGATCAGCAGGGGGTCCCCCGCCCGACTCTTGAGCTGATAGAAGAAAGTTTAGTAAAGAGATTTTTTATACTGGGAGGTAAAAAAGCAGTTTCGGATGAAATTGCTGCAGAATTGGAAATAGAAGTTAAAGAAAGCATAAGGCTGGGCTGGCAGTTTACATACCTGGAAGATGATAAATATATAAAAGATCCTCCTTCGGAAACCGGGTACAATATATATGCCCCTACTGCTTATAAAATTGAAGGCACGGGGCACAACGTGAGTGTAGGGCGTGACAGTAACGTTATGGACAAAGCCAGGGAAAACGATTACAAAACCTGGGTTACAGTCCAGGCGTTTGGCAGGTCAAAAGTAGAAGAAATGTTCAGGAATCCCGGGCTACAGACCCGTTTGATAGAGGAATTGTTAGAAAAGGCTGAAGCTGACAATGTTGACGGGATAAACATAGATTTTGAAAACCTGGGTACAGGTTCTTTCATAAGAGACGGCTTTACCGCTTTTATGGACGAGCTTTACCAGGAGTGCCGTGAGCGGGATATAACTCTTTCCGTGGCGGTAACCAGGCCGGGAAATACCAGCTGGTCGGCCTGTTACGACCACGGGGCTTTATCTGAAGTGTCTGATTACGTAGTGCTTATGGCTTATGATGAGCACTGGGGAAGCTCTCCTGTAGCTGGCCCGGTAGCCTCTCTTTCCTGGGTAGAAGGGAGTATAAAAGATGTTTTGGACCGGGGAGTTCCCCCGGAAGAACTGGTCCTGGGGGTTCCCTTTTACAGCCGGATATGGAAGACTGTCCAGGAAAGGCAAGAGATGGAAGAAGATACGGTTAAAATAACCGCCGGTGCAGGGGTAAACGTAAGACCGGAACCTAACACGGAAAAAACAGAATTTTTTACCGCCCCGGAAGGATATTTTTTAAATTACCTGGACAAGGTTGAAGGTGAAGTTATTGAAGGGAACAAGTACTGGTACCAGGTGGAACTGGAAGACCGGGAAGAAGTGGGTTATGTAACGGCGAAATACAGTCAATATTTAGAAAAGGGCGAGGTGTGGGAAGTACACGAAGTTAAAGATAGTTTCCCGGTAGGCCTGGAAACCGGGCGGCAGATCCTGGATAACTACGATGAAAACAGGGCTACTTCCTATTACACCACCAACGGTGAAACCAGGCACCTGGAAAACGTAGAGTTTTATGAAGACGAGGGCCTTACCCTGGTTGAATACAACCGCAGGGGAAGGGAGAGGTATACATATAAAATTTGGCCGGAAAATTACGATTCCCTGCGCCAGAGACATGAGTTAAAAGAAAAATACGACCTGGCGGGGATTGCCGCATGGAGCCTTGACTGGCAGGACTCCCTGGATGACGTTTGGCTGGAAATGTACGGGGAAAAATAGGCTGCTATTTGTCGGGTAGTCCGGGGTCATTTTGAATCTCTTCCAGAATTTGGCTAACCTCCTCCCATTCCTTAAGGTGGGAGGAGGCTTTTTCGCGTGCTTCCTGCAGCTTTTCGTTAAGCTCCTGGAGCTGGCGGTAATCCCCGTATGAGCCCGGGTCGGAGAGTTTTTTTTCCAGGATATCTATTTCTTCTTCGTCACTGGTAATATGGCTTTCCAACTCTTCCTGCCTCTTGTGAAGTTTTTTTATCCGCTCCTGTTTTTCTTTAACCTGGCGGTGCTGCTTGTTTTCTTTTTGCCTCTCCTTTTTTTTCGTTTCTTCCTGCAGGGCTGCAGCTTTATCTTTTTCTGCTTTGTATTGTAAGTATTCCTGGTAGCTTCCCTGGAAAAAGTGTACTTTTCCCTTATCAATTTCCATCACCCGGTTGGCCAGCACGCTCAAGAAATACCTGTCGTGGGATACTATTACCAGCGTACCCGGATAATTTTGCAGTGCATCTTCCAGCTCCTCCAGGGCGGGCAGGTCCAGGTGACTGGTGGGTTCGTCCATTAAAAGGCAATTACCTTCTACCAGGGACAGTTTTGCCAGGGCCAGACGGCTTTTTTCGCCGCTGCTTAAAACTTTAACTTTTTTAAACACCTCTTCACCCTGAAACAAGTAGCGGCCCAGGTGGTTGCGGGCTTTCCGGTAATCCATGTCGCCTGCATGCACTATTTCTTCCAGTATTGAATTTTCAAGGTTTAGCTGTTCCTGCTCTTGAGAAAAATAGGCAACTTTAACCGAGTATCCCAGATGTATATTGCCTTCCGTGGGATTTTCTTCACCGGCAATTAACTTTAAAAGAGTGGTTTTACCGCTCCCGTTGGCGCCAACCAGGGCTACACGGTCTCCCCAAAGGATTTTAAAAGACAGGTTCCGGAAAAGAGTTTTGGAAGGATACTGTTTGGATACTTCCTGGAAGGAGACAACCACACGGCTGCTTTTATTGACAAAAGCAAATCCCGGGGTAAAAGACTCCTGCTTCCCGGGGCGCTCTACTGTGCTCATTTTTTCCAGCCTTTTCTGGCGGCTTTTGGCCTGCCTTTTGGAACGTTCATCACCTTTTGATTCCCGTATTAACGTTTTTTCCCTTTCTATTTTGGCTTGCTGTTTCCGGTGCTGCCTTTCGTGTTCCAGATCTTCCAGCTTTTTTTGTTTAACAAAGGAGCTGTAATTGCCGCTGTAACACTTTATACTTTTGTTTTTTAAAAGGAATACCTGGCTGACCACCCGGTCCAAGAAAAAGCGGTCGTGTGAAACAATGATAAGCGATTTGCTCCATTCCTTCAGGTACTTTTCCAGCCATTCCAGAGCGTTAATATCCAAAAAATTTGTAGGTTCGTCCAGTAGCAAAAAATCCGGCTCCTGCAGAAGCAGCGATGCCAGGTTTGCCCTGGTTATTTCGCCGCCGCTGAATTTTGAAATATCTTTATCCATGTCTTCTGGTAAAAATCCTACGCCGCTGGCCACTGATTTAACCCGGCCTTCTACCTGGTATCCTCCCAGGTTATCAAAATGTTCTGTCAGCTCACCGTATCTATCAAGCATCTTTTGTATTTGGGTACTATTATTGCTTTCCCGGGATAAACGCGACAGCTCTTGTTCCAGCCTGGTAATTTCATCTTTCATGTCGAAAAGGTACTTTAACGGTTTTTCCAGTAAGGAACGCAGGGTGCCGCCCTCAGGAGGGCGGGGTTCCTGGGGAAGGTAAGCCGTAGTGGAACCGGATGAAATATAAACTTTTCCTCCGTCCGCTTCCAACTCTCCTGCAAGTATTTTTAAGAGAGTGCTTTTCCCGCATCCGTTTGGTCCTATTAGCCCGATTTTATTGCCAGCCTGCACCTGAAAGCTAATGCCCTCCAGGACCATATTGTTGGCGTAAGCTTTGTATAAATTATCCACGGAAATAAGGCTCATATAAAACCTCCACAAAAAAAGTAAATAATCAAGGGGAATTTATAATTACCTTATGTATGATATCATAAATATTATTTAATAGTTAAGTTAAGATTAAAAGGAAAATGAAGATTGTTATAGAAAACATTTGTTACCGGTTAATAGTAATTTAACAGTATCTGCAACCATGGCATTGGTATAAAATAAAATTCATCAGGCCTGAGCAAAAGTATTTAACAATCTGAGTCCGGGGTGAAACAGGTTGGACAATGATAAAGAAAACGGAGAAAACGGAAATAAAACTACAGAAGAGACGTTTTGCTTTAAATGCGGTTTAAAGCTGCCCCATGACAGGCTCACCTATCATTTAGTACGTAAAGGCTTGGATCCGTCTTTTTTCCCATTTTTAAAATATGAAAAGACGCCTCTTTGCCCCGAATGCTATAAAACCCAGTTAAGGGTAGATAAGTTTGAAAAAGTTCTGGCTATTATCACCCTGGGTATAGTACTTTACCTTCTTTTGTTGGGCTATTTGTTCCTTTTTGGGATTTGATTTGGGATCTATAACAATAATATTTTATAATAAAAAGGTTTTTGTATCTTGATGATAGAATTTAATAAATATTCAAACCATGTTAATGGACCATTACCATGGCACAGGAGCGTTAAAAGAGCATTTACAAAAACTGATTAATCAACATAAAAGTTAACTGGCTTTAGGAGGGTCTTGTATTTGTTAATAAAGCTTTTAGCGGTTTTAATTCTTTTAGCACTTTGCGTTATGGGTAGTATATTTGTAAACATCTTTTTTATTATTCCCGCCGCTTTAATAGCAGTGCTAATATTAGCGGGAACGGCATTTTTCTTTAAAAGAAAAAATAAAATGAAACAAGAAAAACAAAAACTAAAGGAAATAATTGACATAGAAGAAAAGGAGGCAGCGCAGCAGGAAGGTGAAAATAATACGGATAAAAAATCGCGCTTTACCGTGCTGGTAGAAAATCACAAAAAGCAGGGTTCGGAACTAATTGAAAGCCACGGTATTTCTATTTACATGGAACGGGGTGGTAAAAATATCCTTTTGGATGCAGGTGCAGGCCCGGAAACAGTTGAGAATGCGGAAAAGGCGGGTCTGAACATGGGAGATGTAGACCAGGTTTTTATCTCTCACGGGCATTACGACCACGGGGGCGGGTTATACACTTTTTTGAAGAATAACAGTAAAGCCCGGATATATTTGCACCCCAGGGCCATTAAAGACAGGCACTATGCAAAGTTAGCCGGATTTGTGAACAAAGATATTTCCCTGGAAGAAACTCTTTACCAGGAATACCCGGACAGAGTATCTTTCATTGACAGTTTTAAAGAAATCGAAGAGGGAATTTATGTTATTCCTCAAGTTAAGCAGGTATTTCCCCTGCCTAAAGAGAATTTAAAGCTTTACAAGAAACCTGCCGGGAGCGGGGAAATTGTCAACGATGATTTTGATCATGAGCAGGTTTTAGTAATTAAAGATAACGACGGGGTTATTATCTTTTCCGGGTGCTGCCACAGCGGTGTGCTTAACGTAGTACATACCGTCAACAATTACTTTCCCCGGGATAAGATCAAAGCTTTTATCGGGGGGTTTCATCTTTTTAACCCTCTAACTATCGGCATGGGGGAGAAAAAAGAAGATGTAGAAAACCTGGCCCGGGAAATGTCGAACCTGGAGGTGGCCAGGTATAAAACCGGGCATTGTACCGGAGTTGAAGCATATAGTATATTAAAATTTCACTTACAGGAAAGGTTGCAGTATTTTTACACGGGCCTGGTTTTTTATCTCTAATACTTTATTTTAAGGCTTTCCTGAATTTTTAATCCGTAAGAGAATATGTGGTTTTATGCAAAATGTTTAAATTGAAAAAAGAAGGTGGGAGTATCCCTATGGCTTCAAAAAAAACAGAAGAAATTTCCACCATCAATGACGTGGAACATGAGCTTATGGAAAGGGGTCGGAAAGAAGGATTTATTAACTGGAGCCTGGTTAAAGAACGCCTGAATTCTTTTGAAACAGCGGAGGAAAAGATGGAAGATTTGTATAAAAAATTTTATCTGGCCAACGTAGAAGTAATAGAGGATACCACGGATATTGCAGTAGAAGAAGGGGAACAATTCTGGGAAAACGAGGTGGACCGGGAGGATAAAGATTTAACGGGAAACGGTAAAGGAACTACTGAAGATTTTAATGTAACCAATGCGGTAGGAATGTATTTAAAAGAAATAGGTAAAACCCGTCTTTTGACTGCCGAAGAAGAGGCCAGCCTGGCCATGCGCATTGAAAGCGGTGACGAGAGCGCAAGACGCCAGTTAATGGAATCCAACCTGCGGCTGGTGGTTAGTATAGCGAAAAAATACATGGGTAAAGGCATCCCTTTTCTGGATATGATCCAGGAAGGAAACCGGGGGCTGATAAAAGCTGTAGACAAATTTGACTACAGGAGAGGATACAAATTCAGCACTTATGCTACCTGGTGGATACGCCAGGCGATAAACCGGGCTATTGCCGACCAGGGCCGTACTATACGCGTTCCTGTACATATGGTAGACAATATAAACAAAATGGTTAGCGTAAGCCGTTACCTGGTACAAATACTGGGAAGAGAACCCAACATATCAGAAATATCCAGGGAAATGAATTTAAGCGAAGATAAAGTAAGGGAAATAATAAAAGCGGCACAAGAACCGATATCGCTGGAGGCTCCCATAGGAGACGAAGATGAAAGCAGCCTGGGAGAAATTATTGAAGACCATAATTCCAGGGGGCCTGCGGAAGAAGTTTATTACGACCTTTTGAAAGAACAGATCAATACCCTTTTAAATACTTTAACTTCCCGGGAAAGAAAGGTGCTGAGTTTACGCTTTGGACTGGAGGACGGACGTTCACGCACCCTGGTAGAAGTGGGGGAGTATTTTGGAGTGACCCGGGAAAGAGTGCGCCAGATTGAAGCCAAAGCTTTAAGAAAGCTGCGGCATCCTACCCGGAGCAAGTGGCTTAAAGACTACCTTGAATAAAGAATAGAATAAAGAATAAAGTCTTGAAAAAATACAATTAAAAGAGAGGGTTTACATGACCAGCTCAATCCAGGCACTTCAGAACGAAATTTTAAACACTTCTAGAAAGCAAAAATTGGAGGTGACCTTGTTTCTGGTAAACGGCTACCGTATGAGCGGAAAAGTGGTTAGTTTTGACCAGTATACGGTTTTACTAAACATCAACAACAAGCAGCATCTTATTTTTAAACACGCCATATCTACGGTAATACCTTCCCGGCCCGTAGATATATCCAGTGAGGGAGAAGAGTTGGAGAAATAAGAATATTTGTATTCGGCTCAGGGTTAATAAAATCTTTTTATACTACTTGCGCTGCCGAACTGAACAGTTGCAAATTATTTTAAGTGACAGCTCTATTATAAAAAGCTGCTTTCAGTTACAAGGCAGCTTTTTTATAGTAAGTATTCTCCTCGGGCCAATAAAAAAAGGGTGAAATCAACAACAGGTTTTGTTAAAATAACTATAACTGCTCCGTTTAATTAACTGCCGGGACAGGAGGATAAGCCCGGCATAAATGATCTATAAATAATCCTGGAGGAATTTATTTGCTTTGGGTGAAAAGCCTTATGGATAGGATACTTGGTTTAGCAGGGCTGATTGTATTATCACCACTGCTAATAGTGATTTCCCTGGCCATAAAGGTTGATACCCCGGGGCCGGTTTTTTTTCGCCAGCGCCGGGTGGGCAAAAATGGCAGAGAATTCAAAATATACAAGTTCCGCTCCATGGTAGAAGGCGCCCAGAATATAGGTGCCGGGGTATTTGTACAAAGAGGTGATCCCAGGATAACCCGGGTGGGGAAATTTATCCGCCGGTACAGCCTGGATGAACTGCCACAGCTTATAAATGTATTGAAAGGGGAAATGAGCCTGGTGGGGCCCCGCCCTACTCTTGGCTACCAGGTGGAAAGGTACAATGCCCGGCAAAAAAAAAGGCTGTTAGTTAAACCTGGTATTACCGGCTGGGCCCAGGTTAACGGAAGAAGTTCGCTAAGCTGGCCGGAAAGAATAGAACTGGATATCTGGTATGTGGAAAACTGGTCACTTTGGCTGGATATAAAAATAATGGTGCAAACTGTTTTGGTAATACTTTTTAAGAAAAATATATACCGTTCGGAAGATTCTACAGAGGATCCCGTTTCCGGCAGTGTATCTGAACTGGAAAAAAAAGAGTAACCGGCAAAACAGGGGGGAAGCCCGGTTTTGGATAAAAGGATATTACTTTCACCACCGCATTTAAGCGGAGAAGAAGAGGCTTACGTCAGGGAAGCTTTTCAAAGTAACTGGATAGCTCCACTGGGGCCGCACGTAGATAGTTTTGAAAAAGAATTATGCCGATATACAGGTGTACCCGGGGCACTTGCGCTTAACTCTGGGACTGCTGCTGTGCACCTGGCTCTTCGCCTGGCAGGGGTAAGGCAGGGGGAACGGGTGGTATGCTCTACATTAACGTTTGTTGGCAGCGTAAACCCGGTTTTATACCTGGGAGGGGAGCCCGTGTTCATTGATTCTGAGCCGGGAAGCTGGAACATGTCTCCTGAAGCCTTACAGAGGGCACTGGAAGAAATGAATAAGGAAAATAGACTGCCACGGGCGGCGGTAGTAGTAAATATTTATGGACAGTGTGCCGATATGGATTCTATTAATCAAATATGCCGCAGGTACGGAATAACGGTAATTGAGGATGCCGCAGAATCGCTGGGAGCAACTTACCGGGGCAAAATGAGCGGTAATCTGGGATATTACGGAATATTTTCTTTTAACGGTAATAAAATAATAACCACTTCCGGTGGCGGAGCGCTTGTTTCTCAGGACCGGGAAGCTATAGAAAAAGCCAGGTTTTGGTCTACACAGGCACGCGAACCGGAAGCACACTACCAGCACTGTGAGGTGGGTTATAATTACCGCATGAGCAATCTGCTTGCTGCCGTGGGAAGGGCGCAGTTGAAAGTGATTAACGACAGGATTGAACGCAGGAGATGTATATTTGAAAATTATCGCCGTGAATTATCTGATATTGAGGTTATTGATTTTATGCCTGAAGCGGAATTTGGAAGGAGCACACGCTGGCTTACCGTGTTAACCCTGGAAGAGGGGTGCGGTATTGAAGTTTCGGATATATTGTCTAACCTTGCTGAAAGAAATATAGAAGCCAGGCCCGTATGGAAGCCCATGCACCTGCAGCCCCTGTACCAGGGCTGCATTTATTACCCCCATGAAACAGGGAGAAGCATTAGTGACGCTATGTTCAGGCAGGGAATTTGCCTGCCGTCGGGTTCTGCGCTTACCGGGGAGGAACAACAAAGGGTGATAGAAGGTATCCGCAGTGTATTTTCACGATAAATATTTACCGCGCAGGTTGACGGTAGCTTTGCAGCAGGCAGCACTGTGATAAATTATCAGTACAGTAAAAATATAAAAGGCAAGTTTAAGCTTTCGGTGACAGGGAAAAGCTACGCCGGTATAGAAAATGATTAATTGAGCAATAAGTAAACTGGGCAGAAAGAGGCAGAAACGGGGGAGGCTTGCATTTGGATTTTGTAAAGAAGAAGAAGTTTATGATAGCCGTGGACATACTATTAGTTAACCTGGTTCTTGTTTTAGCTCTCTGGCTTCGCTTTGACGGGCAGCAGATACCTTCGGTGTTCTGGAATGCTTACGTGCAGCTACTTTTTCCCTATACACTGGTTATGCTGCTTTTCTTTTTGCTGTTCGACCTGTACAACCGTTTGTGGAGTTATGCCAGTATAGAGGACCTTTTAGCTATTGTTAAAGCGGTAGCGTGTGGGGCGCTGGTGTTATTTGTAATAAATTATTTGTTTTTCTACCTGCAGGAAAGTTACACCTTTACTCTTTATGCCTTGCCCCGCTCGGTTCCCCCACTTAGCGGGATATTAAACGTGTTTTTTATTGGTGCTTTTCGCCTGTTTTATCGCTATTCTTTAATGAACCAGCAGAAGGTCTCCGGGGCAGGCGGCAAACCCACCCTTATTGTTGGGGCCGGTGATGCAGGTGCCATAGTAGCACGAGAATTAAAAAAGCATAATGGTAGCGACGAAAAAGGCAATTTCATTGCCGGTTTTGTTGATGATGATCTCAATAAGCAAAAACAGAAGATGTTTGAAATACCGGTACTGGGAACCAGGAAAGATATACCTTATCTGGTTGACAAAAATAATATAGAAGAAATTATTATTGCCATTCCTTCCGTTTCCGGGGAAGTGGTACGGGAAATTGTAGATATATGCAGCGGTACCTCGGCCCGATTAAAAATTGTTCCCGGGATATACGAGTTTTTGGATGGAAGAGTTTCCATCAACCAGATAAGGGAAGTAAAAGTAGAGGACCTGCTGGACCGCGCCCCGGTGAAGCTTAACCTGGAATCTATAGCCGGATACCTTAAAAACAAAGTAGTGCTGGTAACAGGGGCCGGGGGCTCAATAGGCTCGGAGTTGTGCCGGCAGATAATTCGTTTTTCCGTGAATAAGCTGGTTTTGTTGGATAACGGGGAAAACAACCTGTATGAAATTCAGCAGGAACTTAATACCAGGTTTCCAGACCTGGTAATTGTGCCGGCTGTAGCGGATGTAAAAGATCATACCAGCATGGAGGCAGTGTTCAGGAAATACAAACCCGAGGTGGTATTTCACGCAGCCGCACACAAGCATGTTCCTCTGGTGGAGATGAACGCTGCCGAAGCCATGAAAAACAATATCATGGGTACGTGGTCCCTGGCGCGTTGCTCTCACCGGCATGGGACGGAAGCATTTATTTATATCTCTACTGACAAGGCGGTAAACCCGGTAAGCATAATGGGGGCAACCAAGAGGGTAGCGGAGATGGTTATTCAAAACCTGGCACCCAAGAGCAATACCCGTTTTGGTTCGGTAAGATTTGGCAACGTACTTGACAGCAGGGGAAGCGTGGTGCCCCTTTTCAAAAAACAGATCCAGTCAGGCGGACCGGTTACCGTTACTCATCCGGAAATGATGAGGTACTTCATGACTATCCCTGAAGCGGTGCAGCTGGTTATCCAGGCCGGTGCCTTTGCTGACAACGGGGAAGTCTTCCTGTTGGACATGGGTCGACCGGTTAAAATTGTAGACCTGGCTCAGAAGATGATTAAACTGGCCGGTTTCAGGACGGAAGATATCGAGATAACTTTTACCGGGGTAAGATCGGGGGAAAAATTAAAAGAAGAACTCCTCACGGAGCAGGAAGGGGTAAGCCGCACCCGGCACGAGCGTATATACGAAGCCCAGCCCGATTATTTTAACCAGTTTGCCCTGGAGAAAATTCTACAAAAAATAAGTGATCCCGACTGGAACGCCGGCTTTGAAGAGGTAGTAATACTGCTGCAGACAGTTTTACCTTCTTTTCGCAGGGAAAGCGAGGAAAAACAGAGGGATTCCTCGGGTATATCCAGGTAGGAAACTCCCGGTGGGCGGTTATATTTTTAATTCGGAATTACTAAACTTCAAGAATTCCTCCCCCTCCAGGGGGAAGAAAGGTCGTCTCGGGCACCGGGGTGCTAACTAATGGAGGGGGAGGGTTATAAAAGCTTGTACTAAAGAGAAAAATAGCTATTTATAGGTTAATCCGCGTAAGCTATTTTTTCCGTATTTTCCGATTCGGCAATACAGTTTGCAGACACATTGTACCAGCTACCCCTTGTATAGCCGGGGTTGGCGTTAATGTCTATTCCGTTGTTTTTGTAAGCGGCCCAAACCAGCTCGGTGCAGTACCAAGCATCGGCTTCCTTATTTTTTTCCCCGGGCCAGCGCAGCCAACGGAAACTGTAATCATCACCAATCTGTTCTTTGGCAAATTCTACTGCTCCTTTTCGTACTTCTTCTATATCAGTTCTGGAAAGCTTGCTTTTGGAATCCACAACCCGGAAAATTCCGGCCTCTTCCGACTCGTGGATGATAGATGCGTCTTTTTCTTTTACTCCACCCACAGCGGATTCCACGACTCTGCCGTCTCCCACGTACAAGATAGCGTGATCCCAGTCTCCGGGCATGGGAATTATATTATCCCCACCGCTAACCAGCACAATATCGCCAAACTCCAGTTTGCTTAAATCCAGGTCGTTTTCCTCTCCCGGCGTTCTAAATGCAAAAGCTGAAGCGCCTGTTAGCAAAGACACTGCAAGTAGCAGGGCTAACAAGAGCGCAATCTTTTTTAAACGCATAATTCAATGAAACCTCCTTAATAAGGCCAGTTATTTAAATTAATCTGCATATTCAATCATTTCTGTTTTCTCAGAATCCGCTATGCAGGTTCCGGAAACGTTGTTCCAGAATCTCCAGTGGTAGCCCGAGTTGGCGTTGATATTTACCCCCTGGTTTTTATAGGAGGCCCAGGCCAGCTCGGTGCAGTACCAGGCATCGGCTTCCTCTTTCGCTTCTCCCGGCCAGCGCAGCCAACGGAAACTGTAGTCATCTCCAATTTGATTCTCGGCAAAATCCACGGCTCCTTGTCGAATACTGGCGGGAGCATCTACACGGAATGCCCCGGCTTGCTCTGATCCGTGGATGACGGAAGCGTCAATTTTTCGCACCCCTCCGTCGGCAACAGATTCTACGACCTTGCCGTCTCCTGCGTACAAGATGGCGTGGTCCCAGTCGCCGGTAATGGGAATAATACCATCTCCCCCGCGTACCAGGACAATATCGCCGGGCTCCAGTATGCTCAGATCCAGGTCATTGGTGCCATCTCCATTGCCGTTTCCATTGCTAATGCTACGGGCTAAGGCAGTTGGTGAAACCAGCAGAGAAACTGCCAGTAACAACACCAGAAATACGGTAAACTTTTTGAGATTCATGGATAGATACCTCCTTTAATTTTTTTAGTAACTACTCAGGTATGGGTAGTTACTTCTTTATTAGTACTATAACATATACCTGTCACACTTCAGTCACAGTTAGCGATATAATTAAATTTTTTTTTAAATTTTTAATGTAAAAATTATTTTTTAGAGGGTGCCAGGCCCGTCACTGTTTCTATGTGGCTGGTGTGGGGGAACATATCCACCGGCTGTGTTTCTATGGGAGTATAATGTATCTTTTGCAGGTATGACAGATCGCGGGCCAGGGTAGCGGGGTTGCAGGAGATATAAACCAGGTGTTCAGGGCCGGCAGCGGCGATAGCTTTTAAAAGTTCGGGGTTGCATCCCCCACGGGGTGGATCCACAACTACAGTTGCAGGCCTGTTTCCCTTAAGAAGTAAATCTACTTTTTTTTCAGCTTTTCCCCGGTAAAAGTGGATATGTTCTTGCCCATTAAGTCTGGCATTGTAAATGGCATCATTTATGGCAGCCTGTTCTGAGTCCAGGCCAAAAACTTTGCTGGAAACTTTACCAAGGTAGTGAGCCATGGTGCCCGTGCCACAAAAAAGGTCAAAAGCGGTGTGGGGGACACCGGCATATCTGAGGGCGGTTTCATATAAAATTTCTGCCTGATTGCTGTTCACCTGGAAAAAAGAGTGTGGAGACAGGCGGAAATAAAATCCACCGGATATTTCCAGCAGGTGACTGTCTCCCCGGATAGTAGTATATTCATTTCTTTTGCCTTTGTAAGCAGCTATAATGCCGGTTACACTGTTCCCGGCGGCGGATAATATTTTATCGGCCAGCATGTTTAGCCAGTCCTTATTTTTTTCTACTTCTTCTGTTATCTCCAGAACCAGGATTACATTATTTTCTAAGAATGAAGCCCTGCTGACTATCCCGGAGAGGGTTTTTCTTATTTTATTGCTGTAGTTGGGCAATAATTCATTCAAGGTCCGGCGCACCATATTTACTGTTTTTACGTTAGAGGGATGCTGGATAAGGCAATCTTCTATATCTACAAGCCGGTTCGAGCCCTGTTGGCAAAACCCGGCTTTTGCACTATACTGCTGTATGTTGATGCTTACCCCGGCCTTGTTGCGATACCTGTAGGGGTTATTCATCCCTGAAGGAGGGTGTACAGGTATATTTATTCCTCCCAGGCGACGGAGGTCACTTTTAACCTTGTTATGTTTCCATTCAAGCTGTTTCTGGTAACTAACATGCTGCAACTGGCATCCGCCACAGGTGGTAAAGTAGGGGCAAGGAGGGGTGACCCGGTGAGGAGAGGGGGTCAATATGGATAGGAGGGAGGCACGGGCATACGTTTTTTTTATAGAAACAGCCCGTGCTTTAACCACATCACCGGGGACGGCGCCAGGGACAAAAATAGTAAATCCCTGCAGGCGGCCCACTCCCTCGCCGCTGTGGTTAAAATCATGTATTTCCAGTTTTATTTCTTGTCTGTCTTTTATCGGAAAGGGAATACTGCTGCTATCGTTTTGGTTTTTCATTTTCACCCTTATTAGTTAAGTAGTAGTTAAATAGTAGTTAAATAGTTTTTATTCATTAATTAATATAACAAAGATTACATAAAGAAAAAAAGTTACCACCGTCATTAAACGTCATTAAATAAAGCCCCCTCCTTAAATGGAGGGGGCTTTATTTGGTTTACTTATTCTTTTTGCTGTGGTAGTAGTTCCCCGGGAAGTTCATGGGTTGTTTTGTTTTCTGCATCTTCTTTTACCATGTGTATCCACTTGCCGTCGTCCCGAAATGACTTAAATCCAAGCTTTTCGTAGAGGTTAAACGCTATTTTGTTTTTTCTTCCTACTTCCAGGTAAACCTTTTCGCATCCGTATTTGCTTAAAATGTTCATTAGATAATTTAATATTTTCTTTCCTGTTCCTTTACCTTTAGCACGGGGTGAAACTACTACTTCCATAATTTCTCCAATTCTTTCGCCGTTAAGCTGGTAGAAGCCTTCTATGGCAAAAGCAATTATCTGTTTGTTTTGAGATACTACCAGAAACCCTTCCGGCCTGACTTTTAACAAGCTGTAGAAGTAATTTACGATGCTTTGGTAGCTGTTTTCCGCGTATTGTGGGTAGTTTGCGTAAGCTTCCCGGTATACTTGCACCATCTCATCAAGGATTTCATCGGGTTGCTTACGGCTAATAACAAACCTGTCCGCCGGACAGTCGTCCTCAGAACTCATTTTCTTTCCAAGCCTCCTGATTTTTTTAGTAATTTGATAACCAAAAACCGCCTTAAATTTTCCTTGCCAACTACTTAAAGCTACTTGCCAGTTTCAGCTAGGGAAAATGATGAGATAAAACAGGTTTAATAAATTCCCACCTCCATTTTACCTCAGTTTTAATGTTAACTATATTATATAATTATTTTTAATATTTTTCAAGGGAAGTAAACATAAGATTACCGCGCAGACTGTGATGTTTGTTAAAGGTATTGAATATTATACGTTAAACGTCGAACTGTTTCTGTTAAAACCAGGGAGGCAGAAACTACTTCCTGCACACTGATGTGTTCATGTGGTGTATGGCTAAGGTGCAGGCTGCCAGGGCCAAAAATAACCGGGGTTATACCGTTTTCATAAAGGGGTTGGGCATCGGTCCAGCTTTTAAACCCGCAGTATGACAGCTCCTGGTTTAAAGCACTATAAGCGGAATCTTTTATTAGAGAAACCAACGGTTCATCGGCAGAAACATTAAAAGAAGGTGAATCTTCATAAAATTCAATATCAACCAGCTCAAAATTACCCAGGTAAGTTTCCAGGACATCTTTAATTTCTTCTACATCCTGGTGAGACAACACGCGAAAATCTATTACCGCTTCGCAACGGGAAGGCACAATAAGTGCGTGTTTCTGCCCTCCTTTTAGCCACTGCATGTTGTAACCGCCGGGGCCAAGCAGTTCATCGTATTCATTTACAAAAGGCAAGCTTTCCATCTGGTTTATAATTTTTATAGTACGTTTAACCGCGTTTTCTACCTCATCCCACATACCGCCGTGCGCCGGTTCACCGAAAACATCCATATGAAGTTCTACGCTTCCTGCCTGGGAAATACCGATTTTTAAATCGGTAGGTTCCAAAACAATAGCTCCCTTGCAGTTTATATTTTCCGACAATATTTCTCCCCCGGTGCCTTCTTTTTCTTCGTCTACAGTAAAAACCAGGGTAAAGGGGAGGTTTTCCCGGGTGTGTTCTTCATCCTTTAAAAAATCTTCAACTGCGGTAATAAGAGCGGCTATACCGCCTTTAGTGTCGGCAGCGCCTCTTCCGTATACCAGGTCGCCCTTGGTATAGCGGTAACACTTGCGGTTTTCTAATGTTTCTGGGACAGTATCTACGTGTGCGGTAATCAAAAGCGTATTTTCCCCGGGATTTACCACCAGGTTATAACGATCTTGTATTACCGGGTGGTAGGAAGTTTCCAGGCCCATACCCTGAAAACGATCCTCCAGGTAACGCAGTATTTCGTGCTCCCTACCGCTTTCACTGGGTATGTCAACCAGTGTTTCCAGCTCATTTAATACACGGTCAAATAATTGATTATTCATCTTGCCCTCCAAAAAATAATAATTAAAAGTAACTGCCCCGGCTGTTTTTACCTGAGCAGTTGCTAGTTAAGTAGAAAAAAATCTACTAACTAAAATTAAATTAAAAAAAGGTGAAAATGTCAAGTAAGAAACACGCCTGACGCATGAAAAAGTTTTTACGTTAAGAAACGGGGAACTTGAAACTTGATTTAAAGCACGTTAAAATATAGCCGGTGAAATAAAATCGCCACTGGCGTATAAGAAAAAATCGGAAAGGGGTTTTTATACATGAGTAAAAGATCGGTATTTTACATAACTGCGGAAAACATGAATGAAGCAGAAAAAATTGCCAAAGCCCTGGTAGAAAAAAAGCTGGCTGCCTGTGTAAACGTGATACCTGGGATCAGCTCTTTTTTTTACTGGGAAGGTGAAGTTCAATCCGAGAAAGAAGTGCTTTTACTTGGGAAAACCAAAAGTGAACTGGTGGATGAGCTGGTTCAGGAAGTAAAAGAACAGCATTCGTACGAAGTTCCGTGCACCATTACCTGGGATATAGAAAGTGGAAACAAGGCGTTTTTGGACTGGATTGGAGAAGAGACTAAATAAAAATGGCGCGGCTATGCCGCGCCAAACATGTATATTTAAAGAGGGGGTCAACTTATAAGTCAATTATAAGACTTTAATATTGCAGTAATGTTACAAAAAAATATCTTTTTAGTAACAAATACTTTAAAGGGGTTACTAACAGTCGAACAGAAATAAAACACGCTTGAAGTTATGTAATAAATGGAATCAACCCGAAGGGTATTAAACGTTTCTGGTTTAATTGTAATATTTCAATCACAGGCAGTACATAAAAAGCCTTGCTTATGGAAAAATGTAAGCAAGGCTTTTTATGTACCTTGCCATATCTATGTTGGTTCATTATAATATAATCAAAGAATATCGAACAGATGTTCGAATACGGAGGGATATCATGAGCGCTTCTCGTGTTATTTTTCTTGCGGATATGGAATCTTTTTATGCCAGCGTAGAAATAGCCCGGGATTCCTCTTTGCGGGGGAAACCAGTAGTGGTTTGCGGGGACCCCCGTCAACGGCGAGGTATTGTGCTGGCGGCCAGCCGGGAGGCCAAGTTATACGGAATCAAAACGGGTATGCTGGTGGGAAAGTGCCTGCAGCTTTGTCCCGACGCGGTTTTGATTAATCCCCACATGCAGAGGTACCTGGATGTTTCCGTGCGTGTGACTTCCCTGCTGGAAGAATACACGGACCGGGTTTTCCCTTACTCTATAGATGAGCAGTTTCTGGATATGACGGGTTGTTCCGGGCTCTGGGGAACTCCCCGGGAGGCGGCCCGGCGTATTATTAACTGTGTCCGGGAGGATACGGGAATTAACTGCCGCATAGGGATTGGTGAAAACTTCCTGCAAGCCAAGATGGCCTGCGACTGTTTTGCCAAAAAAAACAGGGAAGGCGTATTCGAGTTGGACAGTTCCAGTTATTGCCGTTACGTCTGGCCGCTCCCGGTTAAGGAGCTTTTCGGGGTGGGCAGCAGGATGGAACACCACCTTTTGCGGATGGGAATCCGGACCATTGAGCACCTTGCAGCTACCCCGCGCGAAAGGCTCAAAAAAAGATGGGGAATTAATGGGGAAATTTTATGGTTAAACGCCCGGGGTATAGATTACTCCACTATGGAAGGGGCAGTAGAAGAAAGGCGCAAAGGAGTAGGCCATTCCCTTACCCTGCCACGGGATTACTGCAACCAAAAAGAGCTGGAGGTAGTGCTGCGGGAAGTAACTGAAGAAGTTTGCCGAAGAGCCCGCTCCCTGGGAACGCAGGGTAAAACCGTAAGCCTGTACTGCCGCGGCGCCGATTTCGATTACCCTACCGGCTTTTCCCGCCAGGTAAAACTTCCGGCACCAAGCGCACTGACCATGGAAGTTTTTCCCCGGGTGCTCCACCTTTTAAAAAGGCACTGGGACGGCACACCGGTACGGGCCGTAGGCGTTTCCCTTTCCGGGCTGGTAAAAGAGCACATGCGGCAGCCGGTTTTTTTCAGCGACCGGGAACGAAAGCTGGCTTTGAGCCGGGCCATGGATGAAGTGCGTGAACGTTTCGGGACTACCAGCCTGTTTTGGTTTTCTTCCTTAACTCCCGGGGGGCAGCTCTTTGAGCGGGCCAACAAAATAGGGGGGCATGAAGCTTGAAGGCGGGCAATATAAATAAAAAATAACTATTCATTTCAAGAGACAAGAGACAAGAGACAAGAAAAAAACAAGAGTAAGGAGTTATTTCCCAAGTTATTTTCTGGCCTCTGGTTTCTCTAAAAGTTACAAATAAAACAGTAAATAAAAGGCCAGGATAAAGGTACAGAGTTCAACTTTACAAGGGGGGCTTTTGGCCCGGCCTACGAGCACCCGGTCTATGAAACAGGAAACCATGAGACATTTGTCTATGAAAGGTGGAACGGTCAGGTATGCGTTATATAAAACTTGCCTGGATGCTGGTAATTATTCTGGTAATGGGAAGCATGGCTTTTGTAATTTCCAATTCCCGGTGGGAAAACAAACAGGAAAGGATAGATAAACCTGTTAAAGAGATAACTAACCCCTACGAAGAGGTCAAGTGGAATGAGTTCGAGTATCATAAAGCAAATTTACACGCACATACCAGCAAAAAAGGGGGGAAGCACAAGCCGGCGCAGGTAATCGACATGTACCGGGACAATAATTACAGTATCCTGGCTATAACTGACCATAACCGGGTTACCTGGCCCTGGGAGAAATATAACCGCTGTCCTGAAGAACAGGGAATGACTGCAATCCAGGCTAACGAGATTTCTAACACCCACGATATGGGAAGTTACTTTACTTCACTGGAAACCGGCTCTTCAGATGAAAACCAGGTCCTGAATAAAATAGAAAAGAAGGAGGGGCTGGCGGTTTTGTTTCACCCGGGAAGGTATAACCGGAAACCGGAATGGTATTGCGATTTATTCAAAAGATACCCTTGCCTGGTAGGTTTGGAAGTAATAAACAGAGATGACCGTTATCCCGCTGATCGAAACAAATGGGACAAAATATTAACCAGGCTTATGCCTGAAAATCCAGTGTGGGGATTTGCCAATGACGACATGCATAAGGAAAAACACCTGGGGACCTCATACAACATGTTCATACTGGAAAAATCAAGTAATGACAGGGTGAAAGAAGCAATGCAGAAAGGGCAATTTTACTTTTCCCGCGGCGAATCTCCCCCGGAAATTAAAACTATAAAGGTAGATGAAAAGAACAAGAAAATTACTGTAGAAGCTGGCAGCTACCGGGATATTAAATGGCTTTCCGCCGGAGAAGAAATTACCTACGGAAAAACACTTGATTTAAACCGAACCCTGCCGTTGGGCGCTTACGTCAGGGCCGTGGTAAAAGGAGACAATGGTAAAACTTACACCAATCCTTTTGGCCTTTATTTTAAAGGTAACTGAACAGAAGCAGTTACTTTTTAAGAATAATTTTACGGAGACGAAATTATACTTGTATATAAAGGAGTGAAATTATTTAAAAAGGAGTGCAGGCATTGCTTTTTAAAAAGTGTGTCTACTGTGAAAAATATTCCTATTCCAGCAGTGGACACGGGCCCTGGGTATGCCCCTACTGTGAAAAGGATATCACCTGGCATAAGGCAAAATCCCCGGGGGAAGAAGAGGAAAAAAACAAAGGAAATAAATAACATAGTAAATGGGATATTTTTTTTCGGCCCATATTATGATAAAATTTTCCCGGCTGGAATAATTATTTAAGCTTCTTGCGATAAAAGCAGGTTCCCCTGTGTTGTGCCTGTATATTATTGATCTTTTCCGGTTCAAGTGTACGGTTTTAGCAGTTACCAATTTTAAATTATAAGGGTGTTAAAGATGTACCAGGAAGTTATTATCACCGTAATCATACTGGCAATAATTGCAGCGCTGGTTTACTGGTTCCGCAAAAAGCCTTCATCCGGGGTTAGCCAGCTGCATTCCGAATGTCGGAGGCAGCTGAAAATGCCGCCGGCTGAAGCCGATGAGGTTATTGAACGCTATATCAGCCGGTTGCAGGAAAGGCACCCGGGTAAATCCAGGGAGTGGTACCTGGAAAAGATTCTTTACGACCTGGAAAGGGACAGGCGTTAAGTTTCTTTTTATACAGGGGTGCAAATTTTGTCATTTTGAATAAATGGCTCAACCTGGAGGATTTATTTAAAGCCAGGGCTGCTGCTTTTAGCTATTAAAGCTGGACTAAAAGGGAGAGATGACCTTGATTTTTGATGTACATGTTCACGTATTTCCACCTCACCTGGTTGCCAATATAGAGAATTACCTGGAAAAAGATCCTTTTTTAAAATTAATTTGCACCAGCCCGGGCCATAAGTACGCCTCCGTGGAGGATGTCCTGGAGGAAATGGAGAAAAGCCGGGTGGATATTTCCGCGGTCAGTGGATTTGCCTGCTCAGATTCCGGCCTGTGCCGGGAAATGAACGATTATGTGTTGCAAGCAGCTAAAACGTTTCCCGGAAAGATAGCACCCATGATATCTATCAATCCTCACGATCCGGGTATGGAAAAGGAAGTGGACCGCTGTGTGGATAAAGGGGCAGCCGGCGTGGGAGAGCTCTTTCCCTGGGGGCAGGATTTCGACCTGGAAGGCGATGCCGCCGATAAGCTGGCCTTTCTTTGTAAAGAAAGGAACCTTCCATTATTACTGCATGTGAACGAGATAGTAGGCCATTACTACCCCGGGAAAGGTGAAGTATCGGTAAAAGAAGCAGCCGCTTTTGCTTTAAAACATCCCGGGCTAAAAATAATTTATGCACATTGGGGCGGGGGGCTGTTTTTTTATGAACTCATGCCCGAATTAAAAGAAAACCTGCAGCATGTTTACTATGACACTGCTGCAGGTCCTTTCCTGTACGAAAACAGTGTTTACCGTGCAGCCAGGGAGACAGGCACCATTTCCAAATTGCTGCTGGGAACCGATTACCCGCTGATAAGACCCCGGCGGTATTTCCGGGAGATGAAAGAAGCGGAACTTACCGAAGAAGAATTGAAAATGATACAAGGAGAAAACGCCAGGGCTTTATTTAACTTATAGCCCGGTTAACTAACTCAGGCTCTATTTGGATAATGGGTGGTCTATTTGGATAATGGGTGGTCTATTTGGATAATGGGTGGT
>Ga0207421_10001068_pt1 | contig 35675 bp, 29 predicted proteins | sample SodLakKL_010_SED_4_FD_187542 | JGI IMG/M metagenome (GOLD analysis project Ga0207421, IMG submission 187542) | Alkaline sediment microbial communities from Lake Tanatar, Kulunda Steppe, Russia - 8KL_010_SED (SPAdes) (version 2) | ecosystem: Environmental > Aquatic > Non-marine Saline and...
TAAACTAAAAAAAGTGGCGGGGTTGTTTGCCCCGCCGTCCCAGTGTTCTTTCTATGGTGAGCCATCCAGGTCTCGAACCTGGGACACCCTGATTAAAAGTCAGGTGCTCTACCAACTGAGCTAATGGCCCATATTTTTGTGGTGGAGAGGACTGGATTCGAACCAGTGAAGGCTAACGCCAGCAGATTTACAGTCTGCCCCCTTTGGCCAACTTGGGTACCTCTCCACGCTTTTCTCTTCTTTATGGAGCCGACGAAGGGATTCGAACCCCCAGCCTGCTGATTACAAATCAGCTGCTCTGCCGTTGAGCTACGTCGGCGAACAATCATTCCTCTAATGCCAATTCATAGTATAAATGATTTTATAAAACTCGTCAACACATCCTCAGCAGGAATTTTAAGTTTATTTCTCGAAGACTTCAAATGCCCAACTGATATTTTCTTCTAACTAGATTATAATAAAATCGGGAGGTAGTCCAATGGTTGAAGTAAATGTGGCAATTATTGGCGGATCAGGGGTTTACCAACAAAATTTTCTGGAAAATGAGCAGGATATCGAAGTTGAAACCAGGTTCGGCAAGGTTTCGTTAAAACAAGGCCTATACTGTAACCGCAGGATTTTTTTTATGGCCAGGCATGGTGGTGGACACACAGTGCCGGCGCACAGAGTAAACTACAGGGCCAATATTGCTGCCCTTAACAAACTGCAGGTCGATGCTGTAATTGCTACAGCGGCAGTAGGCACCCTCAACCAGGATATGCCTCCTGGCAGCCGGATTATTATCGATCAATTTATCGACTTTACCAGGCATCGCCCGGTGACTTTCTACGAAGGGGAGGACGGGATGGTGGTTCATACTGATTTTTCTGAACCGTATTGCCCCCGGCTTAGGAAAAAAATCCTGGATACCGGTAAAAAACTGGGCCAGTCTATGGTCGACGGGGGATGTTATCTTTGCACTGAGGGACCGCGTTTTGAAACCCCGGCAGAAATAAAAATGTTCAAGAAATGGGGGGCGGATCTCGTGGGAATGACCAATTTACCGGAAGCAGTGCTTGCCAGAGAGGCGGGTCTTTGCTATGCCACCATTGCCCTACCTACAAACTATGCAGCCGGAATCTCTGAAGAACCTCTAAGTTATGAAGAAGTGATCAATGCGATGGACAAAGACAAGCCGGAGCTGGATAAACTCTTGGCTGAATGTGTAAAAGAAATTAGTGCCGATCTTACTTGTTCCTGTAAGAAAGCAGGAAAACATTTCTCAGGAGAATCATAAAATATGAATAAATTCGAAGCTGTGCAAACCCTCTACTGGAAAGACAACACACTTTACCTTTTGGATCAACGCCTTTTACCTCATACCGTCAGATATCGTAGCTGCAGCAGTTGTTCAGATGTAGCCTGCGCAATTTATGAAATGGCTGTGCGTGGAGCCCCGGCAATCGGCATTACTGCTGCCTACGGTATGGCACTCGCCGCTTTGGAAGGAGAAAGTAAGGGTTTGGAAAAAGAAGACCTCTGTGCTTTCCTAAAAAAATGTGCAGATTATTTATATCGCTCCCGCCCTACCGCAGTTAACCTGGGCTGGGCCTTAAAAAGAATGGACCACTGGCTTGAACAGCATCAAGATGCCTCTGCCCGGGAAATCAGCGAGGGATTAAAAAAGGAAGCAGACATAATCTGCAGTGAAGATGTAAAAAACAATTACCGGATTGGTGCCTTCGGCACAGAGCTTGTTCCTCAGGCAGCCTCTGTTTTAACCCACTGCAACGCCGGTGCTCTGGCTACCGGCGGATATGGTACTGCCCTGGGAGTAATCCGTGCTGCAGCCGAGCAAGGAAAACGATTGCATGTATATATTGATGAAACCCGCCCAGTCCTGCAGGGAGCCAGGTTGACTACCTTTGAAATGTGCCGGGAAAAAATCCCGGCAACCCTCATTACTGATAATTGCGCCGGTTTCCTGATGAGTAGGGGAGAAATCGACCTTGTTGTGGTGGGAGCTGATCGCATCGCCGGCAACGGGGACACTGCTAATAAAATCGGCACCTATTCCCTGGCCGTGCTGGCAAATTACCACAATATACCCCTGTACATTGCCGCTCCACTTTCAACCATTGATTTGTCCATTCAATCCGGAAAAGATATAATTATCGAAGAAAGGGATCGCTCTGAGGTAACCCATATAAATGATCACGCTATTGCCCCAGAAAATATTGAGGTATTTAACCCGGCCTTTGATATTACCCCGGCCGGATTGATATCAGCTATTATTACCGAAAACGGTATCGCCAATGAACCAAACCACAAAAAAATAAACAATTTGTTTAATGTATAATCTCGCATGCTCCAAATTAGATCGGGATAGAAAGGAGAAAGAAACGAGCCAACCCATGGAACAAAAACACGTACTGATCACCAACGACGACGGTATTTATGCTGAAGGAATTCAGCGATTAAGCCAGGTGCTGCATGAAGATGATAACTTCAGACTTTCTATCTGTGCCCCAGATCGCGAGCGTAGCGCCGTGGGCCATGCCATTACTATGCACAAACCGCTGCGGGCAGAGAAGGTTAACTATCTGCAGAACCCGGATTTGGGCGGCTGGGCTGTAAACGGAACCCCTTCCGACTGTGTTAAGCTTGCCGTGGAGGCAATTCTTAAAGATAAACCCGACATGGTCATTTCCGGTATTAACCGGGGTAGTAACCTGGGCACTGATGTTCTATATTCTGGCACTGTCTCTGCAGCAGTGGAGGGGTTGATTATGAATATCCCTTCAATTGCAATCTCGCTTACCAAAAGAGACAGTGGAGAGGAAAGCTTTATCCTGGCCGCTCGCTTCGTCCGCAGCCTGGCAAAAAAAATTATAGAAACCGGTTTTTCGGCTTCAACCCTGATCAATATTAACCTGCCACCCGACACAGTGAACATTAAAGGCGTCAGGGTAACTCGACTCGGAACCAGGCGTTACCGCAATATCTTTGAAGAACGCATCGACCCACGTGGTATGAGCTATTACTGGCTGGCCGGCGAGTTGGTTGACGATGAGCATGATGAAGAAGACAGCGACACCAAAGCAATCCGCGATGGTTATATCTCAATCACCCCGGTTCATTTTAGATTGACCAACGAAGCAGTGATACCTGAACTGGAGAAAATACTTGATCATGTCCCACTTGATGAGTTCTGATAATCTCCAAAGAATAGTCCTAAGACCCGGGCAATTATTTTTTCAAGGGAGGATATATTTTAATGTCTTTGCTGGAAGAAGCGGGCAAAAACTGCTACTGCATTCCCAGGCAGGGGACAATGAAAGCGGAAGTTATGGTTTATCTCAACCCCACCCTCTATCAATCATTTGTTGAAGATCAATCTCTACAGCAACTGATGGATGCCGCTTCGCTCGAAGGTGTAATATCACCGGTTATCGGCATGCCCGACATCCACTGCGGCTTTGGCTTGCCTATCGGCGGGGTTATGGCCATGGATGCAAAAAAAGGTCTCATATCAGCAGGTGCTGTGGGTATGGATATTAACTGTGGAGTCAGACTGCTGCGCACCAACCTTTCTGCAGGGAAGTTGGACAAATCCGTCTTGAAACAACTGGTTAAAGAAATCTCCCGGAAAGTGCCCAGCGGAGTAGGGGGCAAAAGTAAACATGAACCCAGAGTGCGCCAGCATTTTAAACCTTTGATCAACCGGGGGGTCCCATTCCTGATTGAAATGGGTTTTGGGCGTCCCGAAGATACAAAGGCGATAGAAGATGGCGGCTGCATCGAAGGCGCCGATATTGGAGCGGTAAGCAAAGAGGCAAGAGAGAGGGGGCTCCAGCTTTCCACCATCGGTGGCGGCAACCACTTTATTGAACTTGGCTATGTCGATACCATTTTTGATGAAGAAGCAGCACAAGTGTACGGGCTTGCAGAGGGAATGCTCACTGTTTTGATCCATACCGGTAGCAGGGGCTTCGGCCACCAAATTTGCACTGACTATACAAAAATAATGAAAAAAGCAGCTGCCAAATATAAGGTTGAGCTCCCCACCGCCGGCCTTGCTGCAGTACCCATAGATAGTAAAGAGGGCCGGGATTACTTAGCGGCAATGAACTGCGCGATTAACTTTGCCTTCTGTAACCGGCAGTGGGTTACAGACGATGTGCGCAGGGCTTTCAGCAGTGTTTTTGGAAAAAGCGACTCACATTACGACCTGGGGCTGGTTTACGATGTGGCCCACAACACAGCCCGTTTTGAAATGATCGGTGGCAGAAATATGCTGATTCACCGCAAAGGTGCCACCAGGTCACTACCTCCCGGGAACCCGGCAAACCCGGAACAGTACAGGGCTACCGGGCATCCGGTACTAATACCAGGCAGCATGGGAACTGCTTCGTTTGTAACCAGGGCGGAACCTGGAAGCGAGGTAATCTATAATTCAGTTAATCACGGAGCCGGGCGAGTCCTTTCCCGCAAAGCGGCAAAACGGGAAATATCGGTGGACGAATTAAAGGAAAAACTTGCCGAGGTAATGGTATCAGGGCGTAGTTACAAGAAATACCTGGACGAAGCTCCCCAGGCCTACAAAGATGTTGAAATGGTGGTTGATACTTTTACCGAAATCGGTTTGAGCCGCAAGGTAGCCAGGCTGTTACCGTTAGCCGTTATCAAGGGTGAAGATAAATAATAAGCGGCCCAAAACTTTCGTTCGATCCACGCTTAAAAGGAACTGCCAGGTGGATTGACAATGCTCATAGAATGGGCTAAAATATTAGGCGTAAAGGGGAGTAGCTCAACTGGCAGAGCAGCGGTCTCCAAAACCGCAGGCTGCGGGTTCAAGTCCTGTCTCCCCTGCCATGCAATTTAATGAGGTGCCGCAAATCAATGCGGCATCTCATTTAAATGTGTTAATACAAGCAAGAACTTACCCGGAAGAAAGATCCTCACATTTCTCCACTGGAAGGAGTTCGATTTATGTCCAGGCAGGATTTAATCAGCACACTGGAAAAGACTGCCTCTCAAGACCTGCAGGGACATAAAGCGATCCAAAAAGCTGTAGAGCTCTACGAAATCATCAACAGCAAGCTATCCCCGGATCAATTAAACGGCATTCTAAGATTAGCTGAAAGAATCCGGATCAATACTTTAAAAGAAAATGAGGCTTTGCCCGAATTAGAAAATATAGTAGAGATCACTCCCCAGGATTTAGTATCAAGCGATTACCTGGTCGAAAAAATTGCTTACTGGGTAAATAATATCCGCGAAGAAATGTTCGGGGATATTGAACCTCCTTTTGAAGATGACCTTGAAAGTGCTCTTAGCTGGCTTGAAACAACCGCCAGAATCGACATGGAAAGCAAAAACCCGGTAGCCGTTTCCACGAAGAAAGAAATCAACCAGATTGCCAATCAGGAACAAACCAGTGTCCCGTTTCTGATGCGGGATATTTTTATGCCCGCAAAAAACAAGGTAAAATCTTTTTGGGTCCAGCCGGGGACTCTCCTTTATAATTTAAGCCGGAAAATCGATAATATCGCCAATGCAACCGGTTTCAAGAGGCATGCTGTTACCGTATATATTTTAACCGGACTGGAACCGGTTTTGCCCAGAGTTAATATTACTTTAAACCTGGGTAAGGCCGAGTTGCCAGTTAAAGATGGGAGCAAAGACAAAGAAAGTGAGATTCTCTCCAAAAGAAGCCTTAAAATTGAAATCCACTCTGCGGACTTATCCCCTAAAGAACTAAAGATGATCTATGACCAGTACCGCAACGAGCTAAATATAAGAAAAACAAAATCGCTTAGCGAGGATCAAATTAGGCTTTTTTACCTTGTCCACAACCGGGGTGGCCCACCCCAAAAAGGTGCCAAGGCTTTCTGGGAGAGTGTTAAAAATGAGTGGAACAATAACCCATCTAACAAACCTTATTCCTCCTGGGAAGGTGTCTATCAGCGGTTTAAAATAGTGGAACGCAAGATGAAAAGTCTATTTTTGCAGGACTGAAGCAGCCGCGACTTGTATTTTAGTAAACTCAAATAAACCGGTCTCCAGCTGCAACAGCTTAAAAACTAATAAAAGGGGTGCATTAAAATGGCTACAACCAAAGAAATACTGGAATTAACCGAAAAGCACAGCGCCAGAAACTACCTCCCCCTACCGGTAGTCCTTTCCTGGGGTGAAGGAGTATGGGTAAAAGATCCTGAAGGCAATACTTACATGGATATGCTTAGCGCTTATTCAGCCCTCAGTTTTGGGCATCGCCATCCTCGGATCGTGAAAAAACTCAAAGAGCAGGCTGATCAAATCACCCTCACCTCCAGGGCTTTTCACAATGATCAACTGGGAAGCTTCTGTGAAAAGCTGGCCAAAATGACCGGCAAAGACATGGTTCTACCAATGAATACAGGAGCCGAAGCGGTGGAAACCTCGGTCAAGACCGCCCGCCGCTGGGCTTATCGTAAAAAAGGAGTTCAGGATAACCAGGCAGAAATTATTGTCTGTAATACAAACTTCCATGGCCGGACTATGGTCGCTGTTACCTGCAGTTCTGAAGAAGCCTACAAAAAAGATTTCGGGCCATTTTTACCGGGATTTAAGCACATCGAATATGGCAGTGTTGAAGCCCTTAAAGAAGCAATCACTCCCAATACGGCCGGTTTTCTCTTCGAACCAATCCAGGGCGAAGGAGGAGTTAATATACCGCCGGACGGTTTCATCAAGGAAGCATATGAAATTTGTCGGGAAAACAATGTCCTTTTCATGGCTGATGAAATCCAAACCGGTTTCGGCCGTACCGGTAAGTTGTTTGCATGTGACTGGGAAAATGTAACTCCCGATATGTATATTTTGGGCAAAGCCCTGGGTGGGGGAGTCCTGCCCATATCGGCAGTTACCGCCAGTGAAGAGGTCCTGGGTGTCTTTGAACCCGGTTCACACGGTTCTACTTTCGGGGGAAATCCACTGGCCTGCGCAGTAGCTATCGAGGCTATGAACGTACTGGAAGAAGAAAAACTAGTCCAGAAATCTATGGAAATAGGGGAATATTTCCTGGGAGAATTGAAAAAAATAGAGGATCCCCAAATTAAAGAAGTGAGAGGAAGAGGACTTTTAACCGGCATCGAACTCAAGGTGAAAGCCCGGCCTTATTGTGAAAAACTTAAAGAGCTTGGCATTCTGGCCAAGGAAACCCACGACAACGTAATCCGGCTTACTCCGCCTTTAATTGTTGAAAAAGAAGATCTTGACTGGGCAGTAGATAAAGTAAAACAGGTTTTCGCTGATATGCGTTAGGATGGCTCCACGCAAAATATATATTTAGAAATTTATTGAAGGTGTTGACAAGTCAAAATATACGATCAATAATATCTATACCAGGTTCCGAGAGACTAGATAGCAGGCCGGGCCTGGTCACCAGGTAAAGCCGAAGTGGATGAAGGGCTTACCACAATCCGTGCAAGGATAATACCTGGGACCGGGTCGCCAGGAACACGATAAAATACTGCTGGGTATATTTTATCGTGTTCCGGCACAGGATTAACCCACTAACCTGGAGGTTGTGAGGTAACCATCCAGAGGCGGTGGCGAAATCACAGCTGCTGATGGGTTAGACCAATTCTGTCGGTAAGCTTGAAGGCCTGTTGGAACCTGGTTTTGTTATGGTATTTGCCCTGCCACCTCCTCACTATTGCATAAATATTGTCATTCCGCTACAATAATGTCTAAGTTTAAAAGAAGGGATAGTTAGCGATGAACAAAAAAATTGGTTTGATTGGTTGCGGAGCTATAGGATCTGCACTCGGTAAAGGTTTTGTGCAAAAAGTAGGGATCGATCCTTCCCTGGTTTATCTTTATGATATCAATAAGGAGCGGATGCATGTTCTGGCAGAGGAATTAAGTGCCGTTCCCACCGAAAGCCTGTCTGAAATTGTACCCCATTGCCAGCATATTTTCATTGCGGTGAAACCCCAGGATATTGAAGGACTCCTTTATTCAATCAGGGAGATGATTAACCGGGAACAAATTTTTACCTCGGTTGCTGCGGGAATTACCATTAATTTTATTGAAAGCTGCCTTTCTTATGAAAGCAAGGTGATCCGCCTAATGCCTAACACACCCTGCTTGATCGGAGAGGGGACTATAGCAATCAGTGCTGGTGAACATGTCACCGAAGACGAACGTGAAGAAGTAGAAAAATTGCTTAAGCCCCTGGGACTGACAATCAGGCTTCCGGAAGATTTAATGGATGCTGCCACCGGCTTAAGCGGCACAGGCCCCGCATATGTTTTTCTCTTCATCGAAACGATGATCGATGCCGGAGTGTCAGTGGGAATCAGGCGTGATGTCGCAACCGATATGGTCGTGCAAACCATTATCGGTTCAGCAAGCATGATGCTGGAAAACAGCAAACATCCCGCCGAACTACGCAATACGGTTACCTCGCCTTCAGGAACTACCGCCTCTGCTCTGCATGTCCTGGAAGAAAACGGTTTTCGCAGCTGCTTGCTTAAATCCGTAATTGAAGCAACCAAGCGTGCAAAGGAGCTTCGCCGTGGCTAGATCAAACATCCGATCCTTTCCCTCGCCCTGCCGGGTGGTTGTAAAAGTAGGAACCAGGCTGCTAACTCATTCCACAGGCAAGTTAAACCTGGGCTATATGGAAAAACTGGCCCGGGAACTTGCCAACCTTTGTAACCAGGGTCATGAAGTGATGTTAGTATCTTCCGGTTCAATCGGAGCGGGAAGAGGCAGGCTTAACATCATGCAAAAATCAATAACCATTCCCGAAAAACAGGCGATTGCCGCAGTTGGTCAGGGATTGCTGGTTCAAATCTACGAAAAACTGTTTGCCGAATACGGATTAATTGTGGGCCAAATTTTACTTACCCGCACTGATCTGGTCAGCAGAAAACGCTATATAAATGCCTGCAATACCGTTTTAACCTTGCTTAAACTGGGTGTTGTCCCTATTATAAATGAAAACGACTCCGTGTCAGTCGAAGAACTTAAATTTGGCGACAACGACCGTCTGTCCGCCCTGGTGGCCGGATTAAGCGACGCTCATCTGCTGGTAATTCTAACCGATATTGACGGCCTCTACACCAGTAATCCTCGCAACAACCCGGATGCCAGTTTAATCCCTGAAGTAGAAGCAATTGATGAAAAGATAAAGGCAGGGGCTGAGAAGTCACACGATCACCTTGCCACCGGAGGAATGGTTACCAAACTGCAAGCAGCTGAAATCGCTACCAATTCAGGTGTGGGCTTGTACATCACAAATGGTAAAGACCCCGGGGTGGTATCTAGATTAATCAAAGGTGAACATGAAGGCACGTACTTCCATCCTCAACAGCACTATCTTAACCGGCGGAAGCGATGGATTGCTTACGGCCAGGTAGTCAAGGGCCGAGTTACTATCGACCGGGGCGCATGTGAAGCCCTTTGTAGCGGTAATAAGAGTCTCCTTCCGGTTGGAGTAATTTCGGTGGAAGGCGATTTTGACACCGGTGATCTTATTGCTGTTACAGACCCGGAAGGCAACGAAGTAGGCCGCGGTTTGAGCAACTTTTCTACAGGGGAATTATCCCGGATTCTGCAGCGAAATACCCCTGAAATAGCTGACATCATTGACCGTCCCTTTGCTGAAGAAGTTATTCACCGTGATAACCTGATCATATATTAAAAAACGGGTAAGGAGATGATAAAATATGAATCCTGAGGTGCTGGAAAAATGCAGTCAAGCCCGCAGGGCCAAAAGTATTTTGGCCAACTCCCCGGCAACTTTAAAAAACGAAGTTTTAGAGCACATTGCCAACGCCCTTGAAAAAAATAAAGATGAGATTGCTTCCGCAAACAATAAGGACCTGGAACTGATAAAACAAAAAGATGATTATTCAAAAGCTTTTTATGACCGACTGCTGCTTAACGAAGATAGGATCGCTTCGATGGCGGATGGACTGCGTGAAATTGCCGGCTTGGATGACCCGGTTGGCGAAGTAACCAGGATGTGGAAACGTCCAAATGGGTTGCATATCGGCATGACCCGCGTGCCTATTGGGGTGGTGGGCATAATCTACGAAGCACGTCCCAATGTAACCATTGATGCTGCCGGTTTAGCGGTTAAAGCCGGTAATGCCGTTATCCTGCGGGGCAGCTCGGAAGCGGTCAATTCAAACCGGGCCCTGGTCCGGATCATCCAGAAAAGCCTCACCGCTAACAACCTACCGGCAGGCACAGTCTCCCTGATCGAAGATACTGAACGTTCTGCTGCCCAGGATCTCATGAAAGCCGATCAGTATCTTGACTTGCTTATTCCCCGCGGTGGTGCATCCTTGATTAAGGCTGTCATCGATAATTCAACCGTGCCGGTTATTCAAACCGGGGAAGGCAACTGCCACACTTACGTGGACAATAGTGCAGAAGTGGAATCTGCCGCCAAAATAGCAATAAACGCCAAAGTCCAGAGACCGGGGGTGTGCAATGCCACTGAAACTCTGCTGGTCCACAAAGAAATAGCCCCGGAATTTTTGGCGAAAGCTATCCCGGCACTGCTTGATGAAGGAGTGGAAATTCGAGGCTGTGAGGAAACCCGCTCCCATTCCCCCACAGAGTTAAACAAAGCAACTGAAGATGATTGGGCCACCGAATATCTTGATTTGATCCTGGCAATTAAAGTGGTTGGCAACACTGCTGAGGCAATTGACCATATCAACCACTACGGAACAGGACATTCTGAAGCAATTATTACCGATAGCTATGAAAATGCGCAAGCATTTTTAGAGCAAGTGGACGCAGCTGCAGTATACGTGAATGCATCAACTCGTTTTACCGACGGCTTTGAATTCGGCCTGGGAGCAGAAATGGGTATCAGCACACAAAAGCTCCACGTCCGAGGGCCGATGGGCCTGGAAGCTCTCACCACTCTTAAATATATTGTTTACGGTTCGGGACAGATTAAGAGGTAATCTTTGCTCTCTTCATCTTTTTGCAGGTTTTTTGTCCCTGCAAAGCGAAGTTTTCCTTAGCACATCAAGGAGGAGTGTGAATTATGTCGAAAAACAGTGTTTTTGAGTTTGCAAGACCTGCTAACGAATCTCCCTTGTTGTATGCACCGGGAAGTGAAGAAAAAAAGAAAGTTAAAGCCAAGTTGCAAGAGCTTTCAGCGGGAATCGCAGAAATCCCTTTGATTATTGGTGGGCGCAAAGTTAAAACCGGCAATATGGGCGAAGTAAGGATGCCTCACGATCATGGTAAAGTAATTGCTCGCTACCATAAGGCCGGCAAAAAAGAAGTAAAGCAGGCTATTGAAGCTGCACTTGAAGCCCAAAGTTTTTGGGAAAGAATGTCCTGGGATAAGCGTTCTATGATTTTTAGGAAAACAGCAGCAAAAATTGCGGGCCCCTACCGGGCAACAATTAATGCGGCCACCATGTTGGGTCAAGGGAAAGACATATACCAGTCGGAGATTGAAGCAATCTGCGAGCTGGTTGATTTTCTAATGTTCAATACCTATTACCTGAATGAAATTTACAAAAATCAACCTGATTCTATACGGGAAGTAAACAACCAGGTAGAATATCGTCCTCTTGAAGGATTTGTCCTTGCGGTCTCGCCGTTTAACTTTACCGCTATAGGCGGCAACCTGCCCACTGCGCCGGCCATGGCCGGTAATACAGTGATCTGGAAACCGGCATCTACCGCGGTTTATTCCAACTACCTGGTTATGTGTCTGCTCGAAGAAAGCGGCCTACCTGAAGGGGTAATCAATTTTATACCCGGCAGCGGCTCTGAAATCGGCGACGAAGCCCTAAAGCATCCTTCACTTGCAGGAATCCACTTTACCGGTTCTTCTGAAGTGTTCCGCAGTATGTGGAAAAAAGTGGGTGAAAATATTGCTAATTACCGGAACTATCCCAGAATAGTCGGCGAAACCGGGGGCAAAGATTTTGTAATCGCCCATCCTACAGCCGACAAAGACGAACTAATCACTGCCCTCGTCCGAGGGGCTTTTGAATTCCAGGGGCAAAAATGTTCAGCAGCAAGTAGGGCCTATATACCTGAATCATTGTGGGAAGAGGTAAAAGACAAGCTGGTAGAAACCACTGAAAACATTAGAGTTGGTGATGTTAAAGACTTTACCAATTACCTTAGCGCAGTCATCGATAGGGCTGCTTACGACAAGATTACCGGATACATAGATTATGCCAGAAATTCAGAGGAAGCCCAGGTTATAGCCGGCGGTAAATATGACGATTCAGTAGGTTATTTCATCCGCCCAACTATTATCCAAACCACCAACCCTAAATTTAAAACCATGGAAGAAGAAATATTTGGTCCGGTGCTGACTGTTTACGTCTATCCAAACGATCAATATGAAGACATACTGTACCTGTGCAATGATACTTCCCCTTACGGCTTGACCGGCAGCATTTTAGGCAAAGACCGGGTAGCACTGCTTAAAGCAGAAGACCTCCTTACTCATGCCGCAGGTAATTTCTATATAAATGACAAACCAACTGCTGCAGTAGTTGGCCAGCAGCCATTCGGCGGTGCCAGAGCTTCGGGTACCAATGACAAGGCGGGTGCTTTGTGGAATATTATTCGTTGGATTTCCCCGCGGTCGATTAAAGAGAACCTTAATCCCCCCAGGGACTACCGTTATCCACACTTATACGAAGAATAGGCTGTTTCCATAGGGAAACCTGCATCTAATTGGACATGTGCCTGGTACAATTAAATACCCGGGTTAAACAATATTACCGGCAAAGAGCCAGAACATATCTTTGCCGGTCTTTTATTAATCTGGAGCACCGTGCAAACATAAGTGAATACTTGCATTAACAATGGTATTTAGATAGAATAACCTTTAAGATCTTAGAAAAACAAGCCAAGCATATTACAATAGCAGGATTGGGAATAAGGGTTTCAGTCCTTAAATATCCCGTCCAATATACTTTTAAGGAGGCTGTAAAAACTGATGAAACGCTTTAAAGAAGCGCTTGAAGAAGGTCTGCCGATACTGGTCGACACCACCCTACGCGATGGGGAGCAGACTGCCGGGGTGGTTTTTTCCAACCGGGAAAAGCTGCGCATTGCTAAAATGCTCAACAACTTGGGCGTTCACCAGATTGAAGCCGGGATCCCGATAATGGGCGGTGATGAAAAAGAAGCAATTAAACAGATGGTTTCCTATAACCTTGACTCTAGCATAATGGCCTGGAGCAGGGCCAATATCGAAGACGTCAAACAATCCCTGGAATGCGGGGTCGATGCTGTAGCTATATCGATTTCCACTTCCGATATCCATATTGCCCACAAACTAAGGACTACCCGGGAACAAGTCCTGGAAAACATGACCAAAGCAGTTGAATATGCTGCAAAAAATAACCTTTATATCTCGGTCAACGCCGAAGATGCCTCCCGTAGCGAAATGGATTTTTTAGTCCGGTTTGCCAAACAAGCCCGGGAAGCGGGGGCTAACCGTCTTCGCTTTTGTGATACAATAGGTGTGCTCGATCCTTTCAAAACCCATGATATTATCAGTGAACTGATCAATAAAACCGAGATGGAAATAGAAATGCATACCCACAATGACTTTGGTATGGCCACGGCTAATGCCCTGGCCGGGCTAAAAGCCGGGGCTCGCTTTTTAGGGGTAACTGTAAACGGTCTTGGAGAACGAGCAGGCAATGCCGCCCTGGAAGAAGTAGCAATGGCCCTGAAACATTTGTTTAATGTTGATTTAAAGGTTAATACTAGCGATTTTTACAATATTTGCGAATTTATTGCCCGCGCTTCGGGTAGACAAATATATCCGGGCAAACCGATCGTCGGAGCCAACACCTTTGCCCACGAATCAGGCATTCACGCAGACGGCGTCCTCAAGCATCCATCAACTTATGAAGTATTTAGCCCTGAAGACGTTGGGCTGGAAAGACAAATTGTCATTGGAAAACACTCCGGGAGCAAGGCAATTAAAATGAAATTTGTTGAATACGGGATTGACCTTTCAGATGAAGAAGCGGCAGACATCCTTGAAGCAGTGAGAAATGTAACTGTGGATTTAAAAAGAACCCTTTTTGACAAAGAACTAATGTATATTTATGAAGATTACCTCTACGAGAAGGTAAAAGTCCCTTCATTTGGAGAAAGGGACAATGAATCATAAGCTATACTGGACAGTCGATATCGGGGGGACAAAAATCCTGCTGCTGTTAATTGATCAGGCAGGAAAGGTACTTTATCGTGAAAAAAAACCCACCCCTAAACCGTCCTACCCGGAAACCCTGGCAACATCAATCGAGGAAACTATAAAAGAAGCTGCATTCACGCTGGGTATTTCAGACAAAATGGACCTCGGAGGTCTGGCGGTGTGCACTGCCGGGTTCGTCGATGCAGAATCAGGGGTTGTCCACCAATCGCCAAACCTGGAGTGGCACAAACCTGTCCCACTTGAAGAAATTTTGGCCGGGCGTTTCTCATGCCCCATACTGGTTGAAAACGACACAAACGCAGCTGTTGTCGGAGAAGTATGTTATGGAGCCGCTCAGGGTCATAACAATGTTATTTACGTTACCTTGAGCACCGGCATCGGGGGAGGGTTTCTCCTTAACGGTCGTCTCTACCGCGGCAGCAGCGGTTTTGCCGGTGAAATAGGCCACACCAAACCATTCGGTGAGGGGCGAAAATGCAAATGCGGTGGATATGATTGCCTGGAAGCATGGGCCTCAGGCAGTGCCATGGTCAACCTTGCAGATAACCTGCGCAAAGAAACAGGGATAAAGAACAATCACATTACCGCAAAGTGGGTTTTTGAACAAGCTGACTCTGGTAATAAAAATGCTAAAAAACTGGTCGATCATGCCGCCTCCAGCCTGGGAACCGGTCTGGCCAACCTGGTAACCTTGCTCAACCCGACTTGCCTGGTCATCGGTGGAGGAATTGCGGCGGGGCGTACAGATTTCTTAGAACAGGTTACAAGTAAAATCAAACAAGAAGCAATTAAGCCGGCTGTTGAGATTACCCCTCTTAGGATTGTAAGTGCTGAACTGGAACCTGAAGCGGGAATCTGGGGGGCTTATGCTTTGATAACTGGCAGAGTGATGTGATAATAGATGGATAATATAGAAATATTAGAACCTCTTTATGATTACCTGGAAATGCTAATCAGCAGGTATGGTGCCCTGGGAATTGCAGCGGCTATGTTTGCTGAAAGCGCCGGAGTTCCTTTTGCTTCCTCCCTGGTACTTTTAACTGCCGGCAGTATGATTTTAAGGGGGAGTTGTTCTTTTTTTAATATTTTTATCGCTTCCACTATTGGAATCACCCTGGGCAGCATTTGTAGTTACTGTATCGGTTTAGGAGGCAGTGTCCTGGGCCGGGCAGTAAAAATTAGGCGTATCAATAAGCAGAGCAACCTAAGAAATAATCAGCAGAACAACGCAAACAAAGAGAAGGACTCGCAAAATAGAATATTGCAGCTTTGGAAAAAGTACGGGAACTTCTCAATTTTCATGGCTCAGCTCTGGGGTTTCAGCCGCACTTATATATCCTTTCCCGCCGGAGCTATGCATATGAATTTTGGTTTGTTTATAATCTACACATTTCTGGGAGGAGCAGTTTTCAGCCTGATGACTATCGGCCTGAGCATAGTTCTTACCAGCACTATGGGCCTGGTGCTTGCTTTTCTTAAATCCCTGGCTGAATTATCCCCCTGGTTACTGGTTATACCGGCTTCGCTTTTGGTCCTTTTAATCTACTGGTACTTTTACCGTAATAAAAGAATAGATTTTTCCATTTTTTCTTCCCTTTTGAGCAGGTGTAAAAGCAAGATCAATCGTAATTATTATAAGGGCCGTTAAATAGCATCCACTTTATTAGAAAGAAGGGATCACTAGACTTGAGTAAAGCAAATTTTAATTTAAAAGTTTACAGCGAACGCTGCAAAGACTGTGGTATATGCTTTGCGTTCTGCCCGAAGAACAATTTGCAACCCAGTAAAGATGGAAGCCCGGAATTGATTGATCCCGAAGCCTGTACCGGTTGTAAATTGTGCGAATACATGTGCCCTGACTTTGCCATCCAGGTATACAAGGACGAGCAGGAAAACGAAGAAGCAGTTGAAAAAGTAACAAAGTCCAATCAACAAAAAGAGAGTTAAAATCCACTTAAATATGATTGGGAGAAGCTTCTTTAACCGCAAGCATTCCGGGCAGCAGAGTGGGAGTGGCACTTTAAATGACAAGTAACAAGTGGCAAAAACTAAATATCTTAAATGACCGCGATTTGAATCTTTCTACACTGTTGTGTGAAGAAAGCAGCCGAATAGTGATCGTCTGCCACGGTTTTACCGGCACAAAAGAGGGAGGAGGTCGCGCCCTGGAAATGGGAGAACAGTTGAGCGAGCTTGGTTTCAGCACTTTACTGTTTGATTTCAGCGGTTGCGGAGAAAGCGAAGGATTATGGCAGGATCTCACTCTCTCAGGTCAGGTTGATGATCTGGCCGCAGTAGTAAGGTGGAGCCGGGCCAACGGTTTTCAAGATATAGTTTTAACCGGGAGAAGCTTTGGTGGCAGCACAGCACTTATTCAAGCTGCCCGGGACCATGAAATTTTCGCTGTCTGCACCTGGGCCGCGGTAGCCCGACCGGAAAATCTTTTTGAGGGCTTTATCAATAACGAAATTCGTCCACCGGCTGAAAACATAGTAGCTATAGAAGGAGAGGGAGAAGTCTTATTCATAAAAAAGAACTTCTTTAAAGACCTTAAAAAACATAACCTTTTGGAATGCGCTTCTAAACTGACCCCGCGTAGTTACCTGGTGATTCATGGTTCTGAGGACGAATCTGTGCCGGTTGAAGATGCACACCTTCTTTACGATGCTGCCGAACAGCCGAAAAACCTTGCGATCATTGAAGGGGCGGATCACCGTTTTACAGATAAAATAACTGAGGTTTGGCATGTTTTCTTTGAATGGTTAAAAACCCTGGACTATACCTTTAAGCCCGAATAATTAATTTGTCTTTCACGATACAGGCCTCGCTTCACAGGCCATTTTTAAGCCTTCACTCATATTTCAATAAAAATGAGCACTGCCCGGGAGCAAATACCGGGTTTTTTAATCGGAGCACCTCTTTAAACATAATTATTTTTGGTATAATAATGTAATGAAGAAGGGGGGAATAAATGTTTTGAACCTACAGGCTCAAGAAACAACAGTCCAGGTACCACAATTTGGTAAAGGGAAAAAGTACCTGATCATCACCCTGGGCTGCCAGATGAACGAACACGATTCTGAAGTTATGTCCGCCATGCTTGAAAACCTGGGCTACCTGCCTACTGAAAGCTTGGAAGAGGCGGACTTGATCATAATAAATACATGCGCAGTGCGAAAAAAACCGGAAGACAAAGTAGCCTCAATGCTCGGTAAGTACTACTCGCTAAAGAAAAAGAAGGAGGATTTGATTATAGCTGTGGGGGGCTGCATGACTCAACAGGAAGATTCTGCTTACTACATTAAGAACAGGTTTAAAAAGGTAGATCTTGTCTTTGGCACCCACGCTCTGCCGCGCCTGCCCCACCTGCTGGACCAGGCTCGCAAAAATAAAGAACCAATCGTTGACATCAAGGAAGATTATGCCGGCAGGGAAGGCTTGCCGGTCAAGCCGATTAGCTCTTATCATGCCTGGGTACCGATTATATATGGTTGCAATAATTTCTGCGCCTACTGCGTAGTTCCTTATGTGCGAGGCCGGGAACGCAGCCGTGAATTCAATGATATAATATCCGAAATTAAATCGCTCGAACGGCAGGGCTACAAAGAAATAACCCTGCTCGGCCAAAATGTCAACTCTTACGGGCAAGACCTGCCAGAGAAGATTACCTTTGCAGAACTGCTTGGAGAACTAAACCGGATTACCGGTTTTAACCGGATCCGCTTTATGACTTCCCATCCCAAAGACTTATCTCCCGAGCTGATTGAAACTGTGAAACGGGGTGAAAAGATATGCGAGCACTTTCACCTGCCGGTCCAGGCCGGTAGCAACCGGATTTTAGAAAAAATGAACCGCCGTTACACCCGCGAGCATTACCTGCAGCTGGCAAGCGATCTAAAATCCGCTATTCCCGGGGTTTCGATTACTTCCGACATTATTGTCGGGTTTCCGGGAGAAGGCGAAGCGGATTTTGCTGATACCCTAGATTTAATCGAAAAAGTTCGTTTTGACAGTGCTTTTGCTTTTATTTATTCCCCCCGCAAAGGAACCAGGGCCGCCCGCATGGAAGATAATGTAGATTACAAGGAAAAAGAAAGAAGGCTACAGCAGCTAAATCAGGTTCAGCAAAAAATCAGCAAGGAGGAAAATGACCGCCTTGTGGGGGAAGTTTTAGAAGTGATGGTTGAGGGTCCCAGTAAAAATGATCCGAAAATGCAAACCGGCAGGACCCGGACCAACAAGCTGGTTCATTTCCCCGGTTCGACTGAACTAACCGGTAAGCTGGCAACAGTAAAAATCACCGAGGCACGCACCTGGAATCTTTTCGGAGAATTGAAAGGGGTAGTTGATTGAACCGGACCAGCCCGATGATGAAGCAGTATCAGGAAATTAAAGAACAGCACCCGGACAAGCTCCTGATGTTCCAAGTAGGCGACTTCTATGAACTGTTTTTCGAAGACGCCCAGCTTGCAGCCCGGGAGTTGGAAATTGCCCTCACCTCCCGGGAGGCCGGCAGCGAAGACCCGATTCCCTTAGCCGGCATTCCGATGCATTCCGCGGAAACCTATTTAAATAAGCTGTTGAGCAAAGGCTACAAAGTAGTGATCTGCGAACAGGTAGAAGATGCCGCCCAGGCCAAAGGTCTGGTAAAACGAGAAATCACCGGCGTGCTTACTCCCGGAACCATTACCGATCCGGAAATGTTAGAAGAAAGCCGTAACAATTACCTGGTCACCCTGGTCAAGGGAAATGAAAGTCATTACGGTTTAGCCGCAGTGGATGTATCCACCGGTGATTTTCAAATCACCGAACAAAAAGGCGAGGGTGCCTGGGAAACTATTGCCGATGAACTGCACCGGCTTCAGCCTTCAGAACTATTATGCAGCAGTGAAAAAGTAGAACAGATCTGTAAAAAACAGCTGGAGAAGAAAAACAACGGGTTGATCGAGCAACTTCCCTACTTCCCGGGAGAAGAAGAAACCAGGCAGCTAATCACCGGACAATGGGATAAAAATACCTGGGAAGAATTAGAGTTGGACAAGTATCCCCTGGCAGCAACAGCAGGAGCTTCTGCTTTGGCCTACCTGCAGCTTTTGCAGCAGCTTTCCGGTAATGAAAAACAATTTCACCAGCTTGGTCTATACTTCACCAACCGCAACATGATCCTGGACAATATAACCAGCCGCAACCTGGAACTGACTCAGTCAATTCGGGAAGGCATCAGGCAGGGGAGCTTGCTGGGCTTACTTGACTGCTGTATGACGGCCATGGGTAGAAGAATGCTCAGACGCTGGGTGGAAATGCCCCTGGTAAACCAAAAGCGGATTGAAGAAAGGCTCGATGCTGTAACCGAATACCTGGAAAAACCATTACAGAGGCGGGAACTGCGCCGTGAGTTGCAGGAAGTTTTCGACCTCGAGCGTTTCTGCAGCAGGCTTTCTTATCAACGAATCAATGCCCGCGATCTGGTCTCGTTAAAGAATACGCTTTACCGGGTGGAAACCTTAAAAGAAAAAATTGCAGGCTGCCGGGCCTGGTTGTTGGAGGAAATCAATAATAAGCTGCCCGATTTTATCAGTTTAATCGACTTGATTGATAATGCGATAGTTGAAGACCCTCCACTTTCCTTAAAAGATGGTGGGCTTTTCAAGGAAGGCTACCATGAAGAAATCGATCGCTTAAAAAAAATTTCCAGTGAGGGCAACACCTTTCTGCTTGATTTCGAAAAAAAAGAGCGTGAAAGAACCGGCATTAAATCCTTGCGAGTGGGCTACAACCGCAATTTTGGTTATTATATCGAGGTAACCAAAACAAACCTTCACTTAGCGCCGCCTGAATATCATCGTAAACAAACCCTGGTCAATGCCGAACGCTTTACCACTGAAGAATTGCAACAAATGGAAGAGCAGATCACAGGGGCCAGGGAAAAGCTATCTGAGCTGGAATATTCCTTGTTTGAACAGCTGCGTGCTAAAATAGCTAAGTATACAGAGATGCTGCTGGCAGCTTCAAACGACCTGGCCAGGCTCGACTGCCTCCAGGGGCTTGCCGAAGTGGCCGAACGCAACAGTTACTGCCGCCCGGTTTTTTCTAACAATAATAAAATGTCAATTAAACAGGCCCGGCATCCGGTCGTAGAACAGCTTGCCTTTGAACGTTTTGTCCCTAACGATATCCACTTAGATAACAATCATTACCTCCTAGTTATTACCGGTCCCAATATGGCGGGAAAAAGCACCTACATCAGGTGTGCCGGCCTAATAGCGATTATGGCCCAAATGGGCGGTTATGTGCCGGCTGATGAAGCGGAAATACCGATCCTCGACCGGGTTTTTGCCCGGGTCGGGGCCAGCGATGATTTAAGTCGTGGCCACAGTACCTTCATGGTGGAAATGCAGGAAACGGCGGCCATTTTACAAGAAGCCACCGCTGACAGTATGATTATCTTAGACGAAATAGGCCGTGGAACCAGCACTTACGACGGTATGAGCATCGCCCGCAGCGTCCTGGAATACATCAGCCGCAAAATCAAGGCAAAAACATTATTTTCCACCCACTACCACGAGTTGACCAACCTGGAAGGGGAATTGCCCGGAATTAAGAACTACACTATTGCCGTCAAGGAAAAAGGCAAAGAGGTTATTTTCTTGCGACAGTTGCTACCCGGAAAAGCAGATAAAAGCTACGGGATCAACGTAGCCCGCCTGGCCGGAGTGCCTTCAGAGGTATTGATCCGGGCGGAAAAAATCTTGAATGAACTGGAACTGGCTGCCTCCACAAATGAAGACCGTCAGCTAAGTCTTTTACCAATGGTATCTGAGCCTTCACCGGATCATTCCAGGGAACTGGAAGTGGTCGATGAATTAAGAGAAATCGACGTAAACCGGATCACTCCCCTGGAAGCACTGCAAAAACTTTATGATCTACAAAAACAACTTGATCAGCAAGAAAACAGCGAGGAGGAATAGGACTTACAATATGGCGATAAAAATCCTCGATAAAAATACCGCCGAGCAGATTGCAGCAGGTGAAGTAATCGAAAATCCCGCCTCTGTAGTTAAAGAACTGGTTGAAAATGCCCTGGATGCAGGTTCCACAAGGGTGGAAGTGATCATTGAAGGCGGCGGCAAAAAATCGATCACCGTAACCGATAACGGAAAGGGGATTGATCCGGAAGAAGTACCCCTGGCTTTTGCGCGATTCGCTACCAGTAAACTGGCAGTTCTAGATGATCTCGACCGGTTAGACAGCCTGGGATTCCGGGGGGAAGCTTTGCCGAGTATTGCTGCTGTATCCAGGATCAAGTTGATCACCAGGCCGCCCGAAGCACTGTCCGGAACCCAGATCAAGGTTAACGGTGGAGAAATTGGTGAACAGGAGGAGGTGGGTGCTCCCCCGGGGACCAGGGTGGAAGTGACCGATCTTTTCTACAATACACCGGGAAGACTTAAGTTTCTGCGAGCCGACAATGTCGAGACTACCCGCATAAGCACCCTGCTCTCAGAAATGGCCCTGACTCATCCTGAAGTAGCCTTTACCCTAAAAAGCGGTAGCCGCACCCTGTTCAGCTCCTCGGGAGACGGGATCCTGTTACATACTATTGGTTCGCTTTATGGCACTGAAACTGCTGAAGGGATGCTTCAGGTTAATCGCAAGGATTCTGTAACCGGGTGCAGCATAAGCGGCTACATCTCAGCCCCATATTTAACCAGGTCTTCACGCCGCTGGGTTACCCTGGTAGTTAACGGCCGCCTGATCAAAAATTCAATGCTTGTAAACGCTTTAGAACGCGGTTACGGCGATCTTTTGGCCTCCAATCGTTACCCCCTGGGAGTTTTAAACCTAACTGTACCGCCGGGAGCGATTGATGTCAATGTTCACCCGGCCAAAACCGAAATCAGGTTTCAAAAACCTGAGCTAATCAAAGGCCTGGTTTACAAGGCAGTTAAACTATCCCTGCAGGAAAATCGCTCCATACCACAATGGCCGGGAACAGAAGATTGCCGGAATTATGCTCCGGAAGGTAAAAGCTATAAGGCTGCGCCCAAATCCGGAGGATTTAGTGCCGGGGACAAAACCGTTTTCCGTGAAACCGCCAGGCAGGCAGAAACACAGGAGCGCTTGAGCTCCTTTCCCGATCAGAAAAAAGCAGAATCATTTATGTTACCTTCCCTGGGAACTGGTGGTTTGGCAGAACAAAAGAGAGAGGGGGAAACTTTTTCTGCCCCGGGAGAATGGCACCTGATTGGACAATTCATGCAAAGCTATATAATCGTGCAAAAAGAAGAGAAGCTGTTGCTCATCGATCAGCATGCCGCCCATGAACGAGTTATCTACGAACAGTTAGAAAAAAAGGCCGGGGTTACCAGTCTCGACAAAACAGCCCAGTTAACCATGCCCCTGAAGCTCGAAATACCTCCACCATGGAGGGATAGGCTTCCCCTGTTGTTGCCCCTGCTTGAAGAAACCGGGTTTAAACTTAACCCTGTAAATGAAAGCACCTATTTGATCAAAGCCGTTCCCTTCTTGCTCCGGGAAAGCGCAGATATCACGCAGCTTTACGATCTGCTTGAAGAGATCATTTCTGCCGGAGAAGGCAGTGCTGATGAATACAGGGATAAAATATACAAAACCATAGCCTGTCATCGCTCAATCAAGGCAAAACAACCGCTTTCCAGGGAGGAAATGGAACACCTGGTCCGGGAGTGGGAAGAAACTCCGCGATCCGGTTACTGCCCCCACGGCAGACCGGCAGTAATCGGCTTTGATAAGGCCCAGCTCGATAAAAGCTTTCACCGCAGTGAAGGTGAGTAATATGTTTTATACTCGATACGACAACAAGCCAGCACTCCTGGTCCTGGTTGGGCCAACAGCGGTGGGGAAAACCGCCCTTGCTATCAAAGTGGCAAAGCATTTAAATACCGAAATTATCAGTGCCGACTCGGCTCAGGTTTACAAACGATTAGACATTGGCACGGCCAAACCCACTCCCCCCGAGCGTAAATCTGCCAGGCATCACCTTATAGATATTGTCGAACCGGATCAAAATTTCAGCGTCGCCGACTACCAAAAGCTGACCTACGAAAAGATCGAACAGCTCCTTCGTGTGGGCAAATTACCTTTCCTCGTCGGTGGAACCGGTCTTTATATTAGTGCAGTGATACACGGCTACGCTTTTGGACAAAAAGGAGCCAACAAGGAGTTGAGAGATACTTATGAAAGGCTGGCTGATACCGAAGGCCTCGAGCAGCTCCACGAAAAGCTGAAAAGGATCGACCCGGAAACTGCCTCCAAGATACATCCCAATGACCGCAAGCGCATTATCCGTGCTCTTGAAGTTTACAACTTAGAAGGCAAACCGATTTCAAAACAAGTAAATGAAACAAACAGAGAATCCCCGCCCTACAGCTCCCTGATCTTCGGCCTTTACATGGAGAGGGAAAAACTGTACCAAAGGATTGAACAGCGAGTTGACGACATGCTTGAACAGGGGTGGCTCGAAGAAGTGCGCAATCTTTACAACCACGGTTACAATGAAAAGGACCCGGGAATGCAGGTTTTAGGTTATCGACAGCTGATTGAATATTTAAAAGGCGAAAGGGATTGGGAAGAAACCCGGTCGGAAATAAAAAAACAGACCCGTAACCTGGCTAAAAGGCAGTTAACCTGGTTTCGCCGGGAAAAATCGATCAACTGGCTTACAATTAGCGAAAAGATCGAACTTGACAATTTAACTGAAAATATTTGCGAAAAAGTGAAGGAAATTATCACCTTTCGGGCGAATAATAACTTTTGAAATGACCATACAGAAATAGAAGGGAGTCAGGTAAATGAAAGGCGCATTTAACTTGCAAGATACTTTTTTAAACCAGGTTCGAAAAGAGAATATGCTATGCACTGTTTTTTTAATTAATGGCTACCAGATAAAGGGGGTCGTCCGTAGCTTCGATAACTTTACTTTGCTCCTGGAAGTAGAGGGAAAGCAGCAGCTCATCTATAAGCATGCTGTATCGACAATGATCCCTATGCGAAATGTTAGTTTAAAAACAACAGAAGGAGAACAGCCCGAAAACAACTCCGCCCCGGCACCAGGAAAAGAATAGGGAAGGGATGTTTATTTGAGAGAAAAAGTGAAAGAAAAAGAAAAAGCGATCCTGGTGGGCTTAGATACCGGTTCAACCAACGAAGATATCGACCGTTCCATGGAAGAATTAGCGCTTCTGGGCGATACTGCCGGAGCGATTGTTACCGATAAAGTGGTCCAAAAAAGAAATGCCCCGGATCCGGCTTATTACATCGGCCGGGGTAAAATCGAGGAACTTACCGCCCTGGTGGATTACCACGGGGCGGAAATGATCATCTTCAATGACGAGCTATCCCCCTCGCAGATCCGTAATATTGACGAATTGACGGAAGCCAAGGTAATCGATCGGACCAACTTGATTCTCGATATTTTCGCCCGCCGCGCTTTGTCCCGTGAAGGCAAGCTCCAGGTGGAGCTGGCCCAGATGAATTATCTCCTGCCGCGCCTGGTAGGTCTGGGAAACCAGCTTTCCCGCCTGGGCGGGGGTATTGGTACCAGAGGACCAGGAGAAACCCAGCTCGAGGTCGACCGTCGAGTCATCCGACGCCGGATCACCGATTTGAAAAAAGAAATCAAATCACTAAGGAAACACCGCGCCCTGCACAGAAAACAGCGCGAAGAAAGCCGTTGCAATGTAGTTAGCCTGGTCGGCTACACCAACGCTGGCAAATCTACCCTGTTAAATGCTCTGACTGGCGCCGATCTTTACACCGAAGACAAGCTGTTCGCTACATTAGATCCGATTGTGCGCCAGGGAACTCTGCACGGCGGTCAAGAAGTCCTTTTTACAGACACGGTCGGATTCATTGAAAAATTACCCAGGCAGCTGGTCGCCGCTTTTCAGGCCACCCTGGAAGAATTGCTTTCCGCTGATCTTTTGCTGCACCTTGTTGATTTAAGCCATCCGGATTACTATAACCAGATCAAAATAGTCCGTGAACACCTGGCCGATCTGGATCCTGAACACCACCGTCGCGAACTCCTGGTTTTTAACAAAATTGACCAGTTAGAGCAAGGCTCGGAACAATCATTTTTAGCCCGGGAATTTCCTTCGGCTTCATTCATTTCCGCAAAAACGGGTGAAGGGCTCGACGAACTAAAAGAAAACATCGCTGCCTACCTCAAACAACAGCGATGGAACCTTAAAGTATATTTACCTTACAGCGAGGGCAAGCTGTACTCGGAACTGCAAAAATACGGTGAAGTGCAGAGTGTTAAGTCAAAACCGGAACACCTTGAAGTGGTAGCAGCTGTAGACGCTAAACTTGCCGCCAAGCTTGAACCCTATACCCAGCAGCCCGCTAACCGGGACTCCGGATCGAATAACAGATAAGCTTTCAGCTAATCATATTTTCCTGAATAAACCGATTACCTTCCCCAGGATTTCTGCTTCCCTGGCATAGATCGGTTCAAATGTGTCATTTTCAGGCTGCAACCGGTAGCCATCCTTTTCAAAATAAAGGCGCTTCACCGTAGCCTCATCTCCGAGGAGGACAGCTACGATTTCCCCGTTTTCTGCAGACTTTTGTTGCCGGACAATCACATAATCGCCGTCATCAATTCCGGCGCCCACCATGCTTTCACCTTTAACCCGGAGCACAAAACACCCCTCTTCGGCATGGATGGCCGAAGGGATGGGGAAATAACCTTCTTTATTTTCCTCGGCTAAAATAGGTTGACCAGCGGTAATTCTGCCTATTAGTGGGGCAAATACGCACTTTTCTTCCTGTTCCGCCACGGGATCACCGTCTACATTGCGTAAAAGCTTGATTGCCCGTGGCTTGGTAGCCATTTTTGAAATATATCCCTTACTTTCCAAGATATCGAGGTGTCCATGCACGGTAGCAGTTGAACTTATGCCCAGTGCCTTACAGATTTCTCGTACTGAAGGGGGGTAATTCCAGCGGGCTACTTCCTGTTCAATAAATTCCAGCACTCTTTTCTGCTTGTCAGTGAGCGGTTCCAAGTGATCACCCTCTTAAAATCCTGATTATACCTGTAATTATAGCATTGTTTAATCAGGGTAGCAAACTATTGTTTGACTTAAAGCAACCGTTTGTCTGCCGTGGTAACCCTACTTATTTTAGTCGGTCATTATTTTTTGACTCGTTGCCGTTGAGTTTAACCAGTTTATTCAAACCGTTCAAGTACGCCTTGGCACTGGCCTCGATAATATCAGTACTCGTGCCCCTGCCGGTAATAGAGCGATCCTGGTATGAGAGGTCCACCTGGACTTCTCCTAAGGCATCGCGACCCTGGGTCACAGCATTTATCCTGTATTTTTCAAGGCTTATGGCAAGCCCGGTAATTTTGTTAATCGCGTTATAAGCCGCGTCAATAGGACCTGAACCGACAGCCATTTCTTCAACAGTACTTTCATCTTCCCTGATCAAACGGATTACCGCTGCAGGAATACTCTTGCTGCCACTGACTGTCTGCAGGTAATCCAGCCTGTAGCGAGGCTCGGTAGAAGAAAGATGATCAAGCACCAGGGCTTCAAGGTCTTCAGGGTAAACTTCTTTCTTTTTATCGGCCAGATCAACAAAATGGCCGTAAATGATCTCAAGCTGGTCGTTATCCAGGGAAAAGCCCAGTGTCTTTAACTGGTTAAGAACAGCACTACGCCCTGAGCGGGCGGTCAGGCACATTTGGGCTGCAGCTCCTCCGATTAATTCTGCATCGATAATTTCGTACGTCTCCTTGTTCTTTAAAATACCGTCCTGATGAATACCCGAAGAGTGGGCAAAAGCGTTAAGGCCCACCACTGCTTTGCTGGAGGGCACCGCTATGCCGGTCAGTTTGCTGACCAGGCGGCTGGTCCGGTAGATCTCCGAAAAATTAAGGTTGCTGTAATAGGAAAAATAGTTCTGCCGGATGCGCAAGGCTACGGCGATTTCTTCCAGGGCTGCGTTACCGGCCCGTTCACCGATGCCGTTGATGTTACACTCCACCTGGCGAGCACCGTTTTTGATCGCTTCCAACGAATTGGCAACGGCCAACCCCAAATCATTGTGACAGTGAACACTTAAAATATTTTTATCCAGGCCGGGTACTTTTTCACGAAGCCTGCGGATCAGTAATCCATATTCCTCGGGCACTGCATAACCCACGGTATCCGGAATATTAATGGTGGTTGCTCCCGCTTTTATTACCGCTTCAATAAGTTCATAGAGGTATTCTTCTCGGGCTCTTGTTGCATCTTCGGGTGAGTATTCAATATTATCGGTATATTGTCTTGCATACTTTACAGAATCTACAGCCTGTCTAAGAAGAACATCCGGGTCTTCTCTATGCTTGTATTGCATATGTATATCGGAAGCGCCTAAGAATATATGGAGCCTTGGGTTTTCAGCATCCTTGATCGCATCCCATGCTTCATCAATATCTTCCGGTACAGCCCTGGCAAGGGCACAGATAGCAGGGCCCTTTACTTGTCGGGCAATTGCCTGGACCGCCTTTTTTTCCCCGGGTGATGAAATGGGAAAGCCCGCTTCAATGATGTCCACCCCGAGGCGCCCCAACTGGCGGGCAACTTCAACTTTTTCATCGTAATTCAGACGTGCCCCCGGGGTTTGCTCACCGTCCCTGAGCGTACTGTCAAATAGGTAAATTCTTTCTGCTCCCTTTTTTTCATTTACTACTGTGTTCATGACAATCTCCTCCAGTTCATTAAATTAAATTTAAGATAACACATACTGCTGAAAGACCCCTGCCTAATCCAAACAAAAAAGCTTTCGTCAAGAGACGAAAGCATATTCGCGTTACCACTCTTCTTGGCGGCATAACTACTACCACCCACTCATTGCACTAACGGATGAACCCGGTCAATCCTAATCCCCGTGTAAAGGTTTCGGGTGACAGCTAACGGAGGAGTTCACCAGCCCTGCCACTACCGCCTTGCACCTGGTGACAGCTCTCTGAAAATGGCTAAGAAGCCGGTTACTGGTTCCGATCATTGCTTTTTCCAATTATATAATTGCTTGTTAGATTAACTCATAACTGACCATCTGTCAAGGATTTTTTTTCACGAAGATAGAGTACCGTCTTAACTTGACATTGGAAGGATATTCCTTCAGAATATAAATATAATTCCGTATCTGGTTACAGTTCTGTTTTTACCTTTTAACGGTGGCATATGAAAATTTTAGGTACTAAATAGGCGGTATAGCCATGAGCAACCGTAAAAAAGTGCCGCAGGCACTTAACAACTACGAGCAATTAGCGCTTTTAAGGCAGCCCAACCCCAGGGCTCCGACCGGTTTGCGCAACCTCTGTATTATCAGCCTTATGCTAAAAGCGGGCCTACGGGTTAATGAAATAATCGAGTTAAATGAAGCAGATATCGACTGGATAGATGGCAAAATCAAAATTAGGGGGAGCAGGTCAGCCAAAAGCCGCACCCTGTGGCTAGAAAAAGGAGATCTGGCTCTTTTAAAAAAATGGCGCGAAATAAAACCGGAGGGAGCAGGAGATCTGCTCTTTACTACTCTTGATAGCAACATGCTTAATGACCGATACTTGCGAGAAATGATCAAACGCCTTTCCCGCAAAGCCGGCATCACAAAAGATGTCTACCCACACCTTTTGCGTTATACATTTGCTGCCAACTTAATGCGGGAAATAAAAAGCATCCGCCTGTTGCAACAAGCACTAGGACACCGGGACCAATCTGCAACCCAGATGTATATCAATCTTTTATTCAACGAATTGAGTGAACCAGAGTTCAGTCCTGAAGGTGGTGTCCGCAGCGGCATGCCGGTGCAGGATGCAGAACTAAACCCTGAAAAAACTGTATGGAATTATTTGGTAAATGGAAGGGAGGAAGAGGTTATCAAAGGAGACAAAGATCAATTTAACCGGAAAAATGAAAACAAACAGGATCAAATAGGACAAAACCATGCCTCTGAAAATGATTACCTTGAAGAACAAAGAGATGAAAAAGCAAATCACAGCAGGACTGATGTTAATGAAGACACTCAAGAACACTCCCTGGACAAACCAAAAGAAAAGACGGAAACTCGCAAGAAAGAAAGGAAAGAGGTAGAACCGAAAATATCAATTGTCGCTGAAAACAGCTACGATGATGGAGAGAAAAAAAATAAAGCAAAAAAACCGATACCGCCGATCAAGTGCAGTCACTGTAGTTATATCTTATCATACCAGGATGATTGTCCTAAATGTGGTACCGCATTTAATGAAATTGTCAAACACTGGCGTCGTAACCTGTGGTAATATCATGGCCGGCTGCAAATAAATGAAGTCGCTAGCACAACAGAGGAGAGTTGTTGAGTGTAGGGGTGGGGGCGAGTTATGTTGCTGAAAAGATAATAATTTATCCTGCAAAAACTTCCGATAATATATCTTATGTAAACTAAAAGGGGAGAGCAAAATAATCTCCCAATTTGTCGGCACTTCAGTAAATATTTCTTTTTGCTTACCTAATCCCCTAAATTCAGCTCAACTTAATAATAAATTTTCAAGTCTGTTTACAAATTGTTTTTACTGTTATAATTAATTTGTCGGTTTGATCATGTGATTGTTTTTTATAACACTGACTACTCGTTAAATGGAGCTGGTAACCCTGAACAAAAAATTATTTACTATATTATTTATCCTAACCTCCACCTCCCTCCTGCTTTTTTCTTGCAGCGCAGAAGATAGTGCTCCTAAAAACGAAATAACAGAGAACGAAGTAAAGAACAAAGGTCATGAACTAGAAGATGAGTTTTCAAATGGATCTGATGAAGAAAACAAAAACGCTGACCAATCTCATAACCAGGTTACAGAGCCTGCATTGAAAGAGCTGCCCAGGGATTTCTTTGTCGGGATATACTCAGGCCAGGGCAGCTGGTATGAAAGCGCTGAAGCAACCAGGCGATTTCTCGAAAATCATGATATTAAATGGGATGATTTTGATGAAGAAGATGCCCTTGATCATGAGGAGATCAACCGTTTCGATCTGCTCTGGTTTCCCGGCGGATTTGCCGCCGAATACAAGAATTATATCAAAGATCACGCGATTATTCGTGATTTTGTCCATGAAGGCGGTTTGTTCATCGGCAGTTGCGCCGGGGCTTATTATGCTTCCGCAATTCTAAAGTGGAAAGGTACCGGTTACGAATATCCTTTAGACTTTTTTGACGGAAAAGGTAGCGGCCCCATCCCAGCCCTCGCTTATGGTGAAGCAACTACTATTTACTTAGATGATGAGCACCCGGTTAACCAGGATTACAGCTCTATTACCGAAATGTATTATTTTGACGGACCCTATTTTGAACCCACTGACGAAGACCAGATCACCGTCCTGGCCCGTTACCAGGTTAACAAAGAGCCTGCCGTTATCTCCGGGAAAAGCGGAGATGGCAGTTACCTATTGTTGGGTCCTCATCCGGAACTGGGCGGTTACAGTGAAGCTTCTTCAGGGTTTAACTTAGATGGTGAGAACGGTGCCCGGTGGTCCTGGCTTTATGCCCTGCTTAAGTGGTTTGGCAGCACCTATAGTAACTGATAGTCACATGACACTTTTTTCTATAGCCCGGTAATAGTTAAGCAGATACGGGATATGATATAATTATGGAAATATAAAATGAAAATGGTTGGTACCAAATCAACCCTGTTTATGGAAGAAGGTGCATCTAACTTGCGGCGTATTTATTTTTTAATCCTGGCTTTAATCCTGGTTGCCCTTTTCTTTGTTCTCGGCACCCGGGCCGGCAATAGCTATCCCCCGGCCGAACTTTTAGACCGGGCCGTTTCTTTAGTTGACGGATTTACCGGAGCGGCAGAAGAACAAGAAGAAAATACTGAAGTAGAAGCAGATCCAGAGGAGGAAAAAAAAGAAGAAGAAAATGATTCTGAACCCGAGCTTCGTTCAATCAATATGCTTGTAGCCGGCGATATCACCGCCCATGTACCGCAGATTGACCAGGCGCACCTCGGAGATGGTGAATATGACTTTACCCCGAGTTTTGAAGTCATCGCCCCCTACCTCAGGGAAGCGGATATTACCGTCGGAGACCTTGAAACATCCCAGGCAGGACCTGATATTTCTTTCTGGGGCTATCAAGGTTACACCGGTTACCCCCTGTTCAATGCTCCCCAGGAACTATCCGAGGCACTGGCCGAAGCGGGCTTTACAGCCTTGAGTGTAGCCAATAACCATACCCTTGACCGGGGCTACGAAGGATTGATGGAAACGCTAAGCCATGTAAGAAGCCTGGGGATTGAAACTTTTGGCGCCTATAAAAGTTGGGAAGAAAGAAGCAGCCCCTTAATCATCGAAAAACAGGGCATTGAAATTGCCATGATTGGATATACTTACGGTTTGAACGGTATTCCTATCCCAGATGGCCATGAATACTGTGTCAACAAAACCGTCAATTTTGAAGATATCACCCCGGTAGTCGAAGATATTAAAACAGCCAGAGATAACGGTGCGGACCTGGTGGCTGTTTTTCCCCACTGGGGTGAAATGTACGTAACCGAACCCCAGCCACAGCGGCTGCGCCAGGTAGCCAAAGAGCTGGCAGAAGCAGGAGCCGATCTCATCATGGGCGGACATCCCCACACCATCCAGCCTATGGAATGGTTTTTCCCGGAAGATGAAGATGGTGAAGAAAGAGCTGCCCTGGCAATCTACTCTTTAGGCAACTTCATCTCCAACCAGCATTATCCTCACAATCCAACTCCTTACGTGGAGTACGGGATATTGCTCGATCTAGATTTGACCAAAAACTTAGAGAGCGGCGAGGCCTGGATCAGTGGAGTCGATTACGAAATAACCTGGGTGCACAGGGACTGGCGCCACAGGATCCTTCCTCTTTCAACAATTTTCGATGGAAACCCCGAAGATTATAACTTGAGCGAATCGAGAGTTGAAGAACTGAAAACGTGGTACCAGAATAACATCGAGGTGGTTGAGAAATACGGACATCCGGAGGATAAAAATAAGGCCATGGAAATAGCCGAGCGTTTATATCGCGAAGCTCATGAACAGTATAACCGTGGAGGAAACGAAAATTGAAAATAGGCATCTTTACCGACAGCTTCCGCCCTTATACGAGCGGAGTAGTCAGGTCGATAGAACTGTTTTCCCGTGAATTTAACAGCCGGGGCCACGAAGTCTATATTTTCGGCCCTGACTATCCTCTGCTGCAACCGCCGAAAGAACAAGGGGTTTTTCGATTCATCTCCCTGCCCGCCCCGACAATGCCGGAATTTTCACTGCCCATACCAATTTCAGTCCAGCTTGGTTCGACAATAAAAAAAATCGGGCTGGATGTTATACACGCTCACTCGCCTTTTCTCTTAGGGCGCATGGGCGCGAGAGCTGCCCGCCGCCACAAATTACCGCTGGTTTTCACTTTCCATACTCTTTATGAACAGTATGTCCATTACTTCCCCTTTGCCCGCAAAGCATCGAAGACTGTGGTCCAATCAATCGCCCGGGATTTTTGCAACCGCGCCAACACAGTAGTTGCTCCTTCGCAGATTGTTGTCAACTACCTGCAGCGAATCGGCGTAAACTCTCCGATCGTAAATATTCCTACCGGGGTGGATCTGGAAGAGTTCAAAGAGGTTAACCCAACCTGGCTGGAAGAAAATTATGAAATCAACCCTGACGATAAAGTTCTTCTTTTTGTCGGGCGCCTGGGAGAAGAAAAAAATGTCACTTTCCTGATTAAAGCCTTCAGCGATATCCAGGAAGCCTACCCGGACTGCCACCTGGTCCTGGTCGGCAAAGGGCCCCAGGAAAATCAATTGCGCAAAATGTGCCGCAAGCTTAAGATCGAACACAAGGTTACCTTTACAGGTGTCCTGCCCCGGCAAAAAATCGTTCACTGCTATGCCAGCGCTGATCTATTCGTTTTTCCCTCGGTAACTGAGACCCAGGGCCTGGTCATCGGCGAAGCCAAAGCCACCGGCCTGCCGGTTGTGGCAATTAAGGCATACGGTCCGGCGGAAATGGTTGCAGACGGTGAGGATGGTATATTGACAGAGCCATCCCAGTCTTCATTCACCGGCGCTACCCTGGAACTGCTGCAAAACCAGGCACTTTATGAACAGATGAGCAAAAAAGCTTCCGAGAATGTTTCGAAGATATCTGCGGCCCGCTGTGCCGAACGCATGCTTGAAGTTTATCAAGACCTCATTGATAACAACATCTATGCTCAAAAGAAAAAATTTCGCAAGTTTGCCTGGAAAAAAGTCGATGCCGGGAATTTTTACAACAAAAGATTACAGCGCTAACCCCCTTACTTAGCATTCCTCTGCACTCCTATCTTTTTTACGGGTATTCACCCAATATAAAGTGGACTTTCAAGCAAAGCGGTTGATAACTAATGGTTCTTTAGATATAATATTAACTGCAGTGCGGGATGGTGTAGTGGCAGCACGGGTGACTCTGGATCACCAAGCCCAGGTTCGAACCCTGGTCCCGCAGCCATTTTTTATATCCGAAAAAGGTGCCCTGGCTTTTTGGCATTTTTAATAAGCGCTAGAGGAGGACCGGACATGCTCAACTTAATTATTGGACTCATATTAATCGCTATATTCTTTGTTTTAGTATTCATGCTTAAAAAGGGATATGAAGAAAAAGCACAGAAGGAACAGGAAGAAGCAAGACTGGAAGAACTGCGAAACCCTTCCTCAAAAAATAAGAAAAAGAAAAAATAAAGCAGGATAAAGATCCTGCTTTATTTGTGCTTGCATAGCCGTACTGCATTTTTGTCTGCTGCCGGTTCATAGCTGACAACAGCGGCAACTTGAGTTCACAAACTCTCGCTTTGTCTACCCCGGAAACCCACTATTATTACGAAAGCTTCCTCTCGATATATTCTGCTGCTTGCTCCATTCTCTCTGCTGTTGTATCGCGGCCCAGCAGGGCCAATATGTCAAAAATACCGGGGCCTACAGTACAGCCTGTAACAGCCAAGCGGGTCGGGTGAATCAAACGGCCTTTAGAAATCTCCAACTCTTCACTAAACGAGCTGTAGAGTTCTTCCACAGAATTTTTGTCGTAATGTTCCATTGACCTGATTTCTCCGGCAAGCCTGCGCAAGTAATCTGCAACATTTTCCTTGTAAAACTGTTTATTTACACCTTTTTCTTCATATTCGAAGTCATCTGTATAAAAATATCTTGCTCCCTCGGCCAGTTCCACCAGGGTTTTTGACCGTTCCCGGACCAGGTCAATGACCTGTTTAAAATAATCATATGCTTCATCACTAAGAGGAGTTTTTAACAAACCCCGTTCTTCGAAAAACGGCAGGGCCGCTTCTGCCAATTTATCCAGGTCATACACGCGCATATAGTGATTATTTATCCAGGCCAGTTTATTTACATCATAGATTGCCGCCGTTCTGCTTACTCTATCGAGGCTGAAGCGGGAAATCATTTGTTCAAGGGGCAATATTTCTTCATCTTCACCAGGCGACCACCCCAACAAAGCCATATAATTAACCAGCGCTTCCGGAAGATGTCCTTCGGCATAGAATTCCTCAACGGAAGTAGCGCCGTGCCTTTTGCTCAGTTTGCTTCTATCCGGGGCGAGAATCATCGGGACATGTGCAAAACGGGGTAGTGAATAGCTCAGTGCCTCTGCGCAAATCTGCTGACGGGGAGTATTGGATAAATGCTCTTCAGCGCGAATTACATCGGTAATCTGCAGCTCTAAATCATCAACAATGCTGGCAAAATTGTAAGTTGGATAGCCGTTTGATTTTAAAATAATAAAATCATCAAGGTAGGCATTGTCAAAATTAACCTCTCCCCTTATCGCATCCTGCACAACTGTCTGTCCCTGGTCAGGAGTGTGCAACCTGATCACATAATTTCTTCCTTCTTGTTGCAAAGCCTTTTCGTCTTCTGCCGACAAATGTCGGCAGGTTCCTGGATACAGGTAAGCCCTGCTTTCTTTCCGGGCGACTGCGCGACTTTCGGCAAGGTCTTCTTCAGTACAGTAACAATGGTAAGCCTTGTTACTTTCCAAGAGCCGCTGCGCTTCACTACGGTAGTGTTCAAGCCGCTGCGACTGGTAATAAGGGCCTTCATCCCAGTTCAATCCCAGCCAATGCAGTGAAGCAAACAATTTATCAATGTAATCTGTTTTTGATCTTTCAAGATCGGTATCATCAATTCTTAAAATAAATTTACCGCCTTTATTGCGGACAAATAGATAATTGAAGAGGGCCGTTCTGGCCCCGCCAATGTGAAGTTCTCCGGTTGGACTTGGCGCGAATCTCACTCTGACTTCAGACACAACTACACCTCTTTTTATGAAATCAAATAGTCAAGTAATCTAAAAAATGTTTATGAAAGGATAACCAGAGGCTCTTCATTGTCAACCGTATCACCTTTACTAACCAGAATTTTTTCCACTGTCCC
>Ga0207421_10001069_pt1 | contig 35613 bp, 26 predicted proteins | sample SodLakKL_010_SED_4_FD_187542 | JGI IMG/M metagenome (GOLD analysis project Ga0207421, IMG submission 187542) | Alkaline sediment microbial communities from Lake Tanatar, Kulunda Steppe, Russia - 8KL_010_SED (SPAdes) (version 2) | ecosystem: Environmental > Aquatic > Non-marine Saline and...
TAATTGGGATACCTGGAATATACTATAGATCATTAAACGCCATTAATTACTATGTGTTATTTATGATGCATGGTATTTGACTCAAATAATCAGCTTTTGTAATTACCAAATCTAATGATCAAATCCTATCTACTGAGATTTAAAAACAGGGATTCATCTACCGATGTACAAACCTTTCATAATACTCGTTTATTATGAAAAAATGGTGATTGGTTGTAAAGGATATCATGTAAATCATCCATTATTTTTATTCTAAGGTATTTCTATAAACATTTTTCACATGTACTTAAAAAACCTAAAAATGTACAAATGGAAAAAAAGGGGTATGAACCCTCTATGTTCTATTAGAACTGACTCCTTGAGGGCCACAACCTAGCTAAACGTGTTTGGACCTGAATAACCGTATGATATGCAGCTTTTTTAGTTGTTTAGGAATTTATATTCCAGTTTGTTACATAAGCTGTTCTAAATAAAACCCAAACAAATTCCTTTGAGTTAGATATCCGTGTTCATAAATGTATTCATGATTCATCCACCTGTCAATAAGCAGATATGAATAACGGCATATTAATCAAGTCCAGATCGTATCATTATTCAAAGGGACACTTACCCTCTTTTTTTATGTCGAATTCTCTCCTATCTGCAAATGTTTTTAAAGAAGTTAAGAACGACTTGCACCATCGACACCTATTATCAGAACCCGAACCTGATACCGTTAGGTTATAAATGGGTATGTCTTTATCTTTATTTTCTCTAGACAAGTACACCGATGCAGGATATCTCAAACGTATTCGATCGTTTACCCATTGCTCCAGGTTCTTCAACACTTTGGGATTCATATCACATGCTAATTTGATATTCCACTCACATGTGTTTATTCCTCTCTCGTAATCATTGGAATAAACAATGCATACTTGTTTATCTTTTTTACCGGGCTCAATGGTTTCTGAATCCTCACAAGTTACTTCCTCTTCGGTTTTCTCTGTGGTTTTCACATATTCTTCTAAACCCTCTTTGTCGATATATGGATAACTAACTGTATCTCCAGTTCTCTTATCTTTAGCCGATCCAAAAAGCTTTTCTTTTTTTCGGTTCTTTTTAATTTGCCTATCTATATCGAATCCACTATCACTCATATATTCCCCTCCAATATTTTCAGGGCATCATTCACACACAGGCACATTTCCTTTTTTTGGCACCCAGTATTTATCATGGGGGTGCGTGTTGTATTTAGATACATCGTATCGAGTTTCCTAGATTGGTCGATATATATATACATTAATACAGGGGTAGAGTGAAAGTGAAAGTGCAAAATCCTCTAGAATATCGGAGACGTTTTTCTTCAATTTCCACATATAACTATAAATTGAACCTTTCATAGAAGGTTTCGATATTCTATGGAAACTGTTGGTTTTTCAGTGGATATTTAAGTTTTCACCTTGCAGTTCTGTAACATATTCGACCACTTTATAGACCATGATTTCAGGATCCCGATAACTCCTCTGAATATATCAAAGACTTGACATCAAGACTTTTTCATCCATAACGCTCCTACCGCTATACCCAAGATGAATGCGGTGATTATCAGGCCTCCGATGATACGGATCTCTGCCGAACCTAAAGTCAATCCATTTTCCTCATCCACAGGGTCTCCGACGGTGACACTTACAGACTCCTCTCCCACACTCACGGTGTACTCGTTAGGCATCCATGTAGCGTGCTGTTCCCTCGTCCATTCGATCTCTTCAGTATCTCCCGGCTCCAGCCCTTCCAGAACGTATCCTTTGTGTCCTTCGTCCACCTGATCATCCCAGGCTATGACCAAGGGCACGTCCACCGTCTCGTCTCCGTTGTTCGTGACGGTAGCGGTGACGGTGACCGACTGGTCCATACCGACAGTGACTTCATCGGACTCACCGTTCACGGCGAGATCCTCCACGAGTACGTTCTCCTCCAACATAGCTTGATACAGCGACCCCTCGTTATCGGCACCGGTTAGAGCCAAAGATGCACAGACTAACAGTATAGATCCCAACAAGACCGTACATATCTTTTTCCACAACATCCATCATACCTCCATGGTCACAAATATCGTATCAGTGTATGACTGCGAATATATTTAGGTGTTTCTTTCTACGATCTCCGACCCGGTATTCCTATAAATTTTCACACCTAGTTAATTATTTATACCCATGAAAACGGTGTGATAAGTGGTGAAATACAGATGTATAAGAAAAAGTTGAGTATGGGGGTCGTTGTGATGATGATCTTAGCTAGCGCTACCTTCCTATTGTACACGGGAACCGTTGAAGCACATCCTCCCAGCGATGTGAGTATAGACTACGACATCGCAGATGAAGAACTTACAGTATCGATAACTCATTCTGTAGGTGACCCACAGAGTCATTATATCTATAATGTGGTCGTTGAGGTAGACGGAGATACGGTCATCGACCAGGATTATCAAGAACAGCCCGACGATACAAATTTCCAATACACCTACGACCTGGTAGCAGGACCGGGCAGTGTCATCGAAGTAACGGCTTACTGCAATCAGGCTGGTTCGGGCTCGGATACTTTTGAAGTCGGAGAAGAAAACGACGATGAAGATGATACTCCGGGATTCGCACTTATTGTTTCTGGGGTAGCTCTGGTCTCAGCAGTGCTGATATACGACAAAAAGAAGAGACCGTGAAGTACGAACAGCGAGTTCACCCTAAACGTCCTGAATATCCTATAGTGATCATCTAGGTGTAAACAGCTTTCATCCCTTCATCAGCAAAAACAGAGTTAGCCCACAGGATAGCACGATACTTCAGACACTACAAAAAGTATATCCCCTCGAAATCATGTATTATACTTACACCAAATGATCAAGATCCAAGAGTTCCACGAAGATCATATTCCGGATGCCGCCGGGTTATTCGTTTCCTCGTATGAAGAGCAGGTACCTCTCCTGCCCGAGCGAGGATCACTTTACCAGGAGGTGGTCACCGCCTTGACCAACAAACTGGACCGGTGCGGATATGCCGCCTTCGAAGATGGAGAGCTCGTGGGCTATATGATAGAAACGGGCCTATCGGAGAACTTCATGGGTAAGAGGACGGCTTTTTCCCTGGGCCTGTATTCCCATTCATCCGTTGAAAAGAACAGAGGGAGGATCTATCAGGAGTTGTACCGTAGATCGTCCCATAGATGGGTGAAGAAGGGATACCATTCCCATGTATTGAGCTTCTGGTCCCAGCAGGACGAGCTTCTATTCACCCTCTTCCGCCTGGGGTTCGGTATGACCCACTTTGAGCTGATCAGAGACCTCTCATATCCAGAAGCAGCGGATACGAAGGTATCGGTCCGTCTGTTGAACTCCGCTCTACCGATCAAAGATCTGGAAAGGGATCATCAGGACCATTATCCTAGAGCTCCACTGTTCTGGATATCCGATGGTGAGTACTCATTTCATGAAGGATCCGAAGGGTGTCTCCTGGGAGCCTTCCATGGAGATGATATCGTGGCATACATGCATCTGAAGACCAACGAGGCGGAAACTCCGATATTGGCGTCGGAAGATACATGCAGAGTGGCCAGTGCCTATACGGACCCGGGTCATCGGGGCATGGGCATAGGAACATCGTTGTTGAAAGAGGCTGTTACATGGGCAAAAGAAGAAGGCTCCAAAAGGTTGTATGTTGAGGGTGAATCTGCCAATATACAGGGAGGGAACTTCTGGATCAAGCATTTCACCCCCGTAGTTTACACCGTGAGAAGGTGTGTGGACGAAAGGATATGATCGGGCGGTAGAACCGTACTTTGTGTGGAGTAGAGCTCCACGGTCAGATAGACGGGTACAGTACGGTCTAGTATCACCCGGGGCATGAATTGATCAAAAGACTTGAAACGTTCCTGCGGTTTGGAATCCATTTCCACGTTCTCATCGAAGAAGATAGAACACGAGGTAAAAAGTAAGATCTCAAGACACCGCTCCAGCGCATCACATGCCTGACACACCGCAGAATCCGGATGAGACCAAGGTACTTCCTTGTAGCCCCCGGATATGATTACTTATTTATACTCATTAATCGATTACTGAGATATGACCCAACTTTCAGCGAAGGTCCTTCTTTTGGGCAGTGGTGCCGTGGGTAAGACCTCACTGGTTCGGCAGTTCGTAGAATCGAGGTTCTCCGATGATTACATCACCACCATCGGGGTGAACGTGAAGAAGAAGGTATTGGAAGACATCGACCTGAAGCTGATCATATGGGATCTTTACGGTCAAAAGCTGAGCAAAAGACTCCACTCGACGAATTACTCCGGTGCCAAGGGAGCGCTGGTGGTGTTCGACCTCACCAGGAGGAGCACCTTCGACGAACTGGACATGTGGATAGACGACCTCTTCGACGAGGTGGGAGAGGTACCCGTGGTGGTACTGGGAAACAAGGTGGATATCACCGACGATTATTTCACCGACCACGGTGATGAAGATTTTCACAAGTACATGTTGAAAAAGCACGGTAGTGTGGTGGATTACTACCGCAGAGTTTACGGCGAGATACCTGATTTTGAGATGGTTCCGGAGAAGATATCCGACAGATGGTTGGAGAACATGAAGACCGATCGTGGTTTTCCCTTCTACGAAACCAGTGCCAAGACCGGAGAAAATGTGGAGACCGCCTTCGATAAGCTCGGCAGATCGATATTGGAGAGTGGATTATTATGACGACCTTGATCTCGATGCCCGCGGATATCATCGAGTACCTTCGTGAGACCGTGGAGCAGTCCTCAGGTAAGAATGAAGCAGAGTTTGCCGTGTATCGTTTCGGCAGCGAATGGGCGAAAGCCATCGTAAAAGCAAGTGGAGAAAGGTGTCCACGGGAAGAGCTCACCCAGAAGGCCGCTTTGACCGCGGTCCACACGGGTATCACAAACATGGATCTGACCCTGTTCGATGACCGGATCCACGTTAGGACCTATGATAACAACATAGATAACAGGTTCTTCCTGGCGGGATACATCTCAGGCACGATCTCGGAGCTACTGGGACGGGAACACGTGACCAGGATCAAGGACGATTACTACGAGGTCGTTCCCATGAAAAAGGTCGTAGAGAAGGAGATGTCAGTGGTTGAAGCTCCGGAGGAAGATATCGATCTGGGACACCTGAACAAGGGACAGTCCTACATAGTGCTGGACGATACCAGCGGCGGAGTCACCTTCCAACTATTTCTTAGAGCGGTGGAAAAGGGGTTACCGGGTCTCTGCTTTACAAGGGTCTTCCCGTCTAAGATCAAAGATAAGGTATCGGTAGATTTTCCCATATTCTGGCTCAGCATAATCGAAGGTTCCGGCGATATACGGAGTATAAAACCGGAGAGGTACAACGAAGAGATGCTGAAGATAATCAAGGGATTTCTCTCCATGAAACATGGAATATTCATGATAGACGGTTTCGAGTTCCTCATAGCTAACAACGGTTTCGATCCGATCTTCAGGTTCCTGCAGGAGGTCAGGGAACTGACCGAGATGCATAACGGCATATTCCTACTGGCACTGGATCCCGATGCCATGGAGAGCGATCAGTTCAACAAGATCAGGTCCGAGATGGCAGTACTGGATATATAGGTGATGTGAACCGTCGTCGGTTTATCTCCATAGATATCTGACGATAAAGATAAAATAACAAGCGGTCCTCTCTTCTTGTGATCAGTGGAGATGAATTAGATGGTAAATGTGACTATATACGGCGGAGTGGATGAGATAGGAGGGAACAAGATCATCGTGGAAGATGACGAAGAGCACAGAATATGCCTGGATTTCGGAAGGAGGATGGGTTACTTCAACCGGTTCTACGATGAATTCCTCCAGCCCAGGAGTAAGGCAGGTATAAGGGACCTCATCGAACTCGGTGTACTACCCCGATTGGATGGTATCTACAGAGATTTTTTTGTGAACATGTTCCGTGATATCACCCCGGAAGAAGTACTCGAAGAAGAAGTGATCGATAACGCATCCGACTACTGGAACCCGGGTGTTGAGGGCTACGATGGATACATCGAGAAGAATGATGAACCGTTCTTGGATGCCGTCTTCGTCAGCCACGCACACATGGATCACATACAGGACATAAGCTATCTTTCCCCCAAGATACCGGTATATTGTTCAGAAAAAACCAAGCTACTGGCCCAGGTGGTCACAGATGTTGGTAAGGGTGGATGTGAGTACGAGTTCTACGAGTATGATGAATACGAGGTCTCACTAAAAAGCGATCATTACAAAACATTGTTCCCCGACTCACCACAGATAGGTAAGAAAAAGTTCGACGATAACCCTCTCCAGGAGCACGATCACCTATCCATAAAGATGACCCAGAGGAAAGACAGGTCCAGAACTCGTGATTATCGCACTTCAAAAGACGGTGAAACCGTGGATATAGGGAACATGAAGATAACCTCCATAGAAACGGACCACTCCGTCCCCGGGTCCAACGCTTTCATCATCGAAGCGGATAAGAACTTGCTGTACACCGGTGACATCAGGTTCCACGGTGATGAAGATAAGACCCTGGAACACTTTTTAGATCGGATAGACAGGGAGATCGACATACTCCTCATCGAGGGTACCAGGGTGGATTCCCGACGTATGTTGACCGAGAAAGACGTGGAGGAAGAGTTGACTAAAAAATTCAGCGAGGTGGAAAAACTGATATTCGTCGATCTTCCATGGAAGGACCTGACCCGGGTCAACACAGTTTTAAGGGCGTCCGAGGCAAACGATCGTACTTTCCTGATAGATCCCAGAACGGCATACACCCTCTTCAGATTCCACCTAGATCATCCTGACGAATACCCGGATCCCAGGGAACTGGAAAACGTGGCCGTTTACAAGCGTCGACAGAAGAGCATGCTGTATTCGCCCTCGGATTACAAAAAGACGGATGCAGGGTACCTGGAATTCTGGGGGAGGAACATGGCAAAGAAGGATGAGAACTTGGTCCGGATAAAAGAAAGGGTCGAACAGGGGTCAGCCACAGATGACGAAGAGCTGGCATGGGAGCTGGCCGTGGACCACATCATGAACGGCGTTCCCGCATACAAGATAAGGAAGTCTCCGGAGGACTACGTCCTGATGATCAACTTCTGGAGGATGAACGAACTCTTCGACCTTGGAAACTTGGAGGGCAGCTATTACATAAAATGCATGTGCGAACCATTCAACGACGAGATGCAGATAGATGAGAACAAGCTGATAGATTGGTTGGAACACTTCCATATAGGCTATGGATCCACCACGGACGAAGATGGTAACAAGATGATAGAACGCTCACACGTATCCGGACACGCATCCAGACCGGAGTTAAAAGAGATGGTGAAGGGATTGAAACCGAAGGTCGTGATACCGATACACACCCATAATCCAAAGGAGTTCGAAAAGATAGCGGATGAGATCAGGCAGGAGACCGGTCATCGAACCGAGGTCATCCTACCGAAGAAAGGTGTCGCATATGAGTTATAACAAAAAAGCATACATAACCATACTGGGAAGATCGGTCTGGGCCATGGTGAACACTTACTATGCCGTGATGAGAGAAAGCGATCACCGCCCGGATGAGATATACATCTACACCGAACGTAGTTTCAGCGAGGGGGCTGAGAAGGGGTCGAAGGCCCTGGAGGTCATAAACGAGGCATACGATAATCGAGCCGAGATAGAGATCGCCGTGGTGAACGATGTCGATTTCGAAGCCGCCGGTAAGCAGTTGATGGAAAAGATCAACGGTCTTGGAGAGCAAGGGTACGACGTGTCGCTGGATATAACACCGGGTAGGAAACCACTGGTGGTGGGTGCGCTCCTGCCTGCCAGAGATACAAAGTTGGAACACGTTTTTTATCTGGAGATATCAGATCTTGACGACGCTGATCATCCTTACATGCAGATACCTATGGCAAAGCAGAAGCTGTGGGATTTCACGGAGGTGTTGGGGTGAGCGGCGAAGTTTTCATAGAACCGGAAGAGATCCAGATACTCCTTAACTTACTGGATGACCCCGTCATATCTCATCCTTTGTACAACCTCGACCTGGTGGTGCCCAAGGTGGACAGGGAGGGGTACTCGCTCAGGTTCCCCAACCGGGAAGAACTGGACGACGCCGCGTTGAACTTCGGAGGTCATAAAAAGGAGATGCCGGTCTTCGACGATATCCGGAGTTCGTTGATCACCAGCGGCGTACTACCCTTCGAGAACATGGATCAGATCGAGAAGATGATCCGAAGGTACCGCAGTTCCAACATGAGCGTCAAATTCAGTCTAGATACCAACATGCTTTACTATAATTTCACCCTGAATTACGACCTGGTAAAACGGGAGGACATGGTCATCGTCGATATCGTCCGTGAGGAGTTGATGAACAAACTTGACCGTAAGTACCTCCAAGGCGAGATAAACCAGATAGAGGAGATGGCACCTTATAACGGAAGACTGTTCAAAGAACTGGTCAACAGGCGCAGGAAGGAGGTTAGAAAAGCGAACATCGGTCTGAGGGATTGGGACCATATTAAGGGCCATGCCCAGGTGATAGAGAAGGACGGCAGCGGCAAGCCGGACAAAGTGATAGTTGAGACCCTGGAAAGGCATGCGGAGGAGATGAACACCAACGTGGTGCTCATCACTGCGGACGATGCCATGATAGGACTCTGTAAAGCCGCGGATATAGCTTACATCAAGTGCGACCTTCCCTATGAGATATCCAGTGTAAGGTCCACCTTCCAGCGCTTCAACCGCTTGATATGTGATCTTGCATGGCTGCTGGGGGTGATCAAAGTCGGGCCGGTAGTGCTCTACGGCGAGTACCGTGGATACAGTTCGAACCATCCCGATAGACTAAAGGTGGTGGACGAGTATGCGGAGAGGAGTGAAGAACTGAAAAAGGAACTGGGAATATGTCGGAAACTGAGGGAACTAGAGATAGAAAGATAGAGGCGGTCCTTTTCGACCTGGATAACACGCTGTGTGATTTCGTGGAGGCGAAGATCCGTTCCTGCCGAGCGGTGACCGACCACCTGGGCAGAGAGGACGACTTACTGAGCTACTTTTTCAGAGGAAAGTACGGTATAGAGGATACTAACAACATACGGGATTACCTGGAGGAGAGAGATATATACGATGACAAAACACTGGACGAGTGCAGCCGTATCTACAGGGAAGTCAAGTTGGAATCTGTGGATCCATACGATGGTATCGAGGATATCCTGAGGGCTTTAAGTGATAACGGCATGATATTAGGTGTGGTGACGGACGCACACATGGGTGATGCCGTCAAACGTTTAAATCAGTTGAAGCTCGGTGGTCACATAGATATACTGATCACCTACGATATGATCGGTGAGAAGAAAGTCAACGGAGTCCCTTTCGAGTATGCTCTGGAGCTGCTCGAACTCCCGGCCAATAGGGTGGCGGTGGTCGGGGATAGTCTGGAAAGGGACATCAAGCCCGCCAAAGATCTGGGGTTTTACACCATATATGCAGAGTACGGTGATAGGAACAGACCGTGTGGGACGAAGCCCGTTTACGATTCCATCATCCATGAACCCGCAGAGCTGATGGACGTACTCGGATCAGGATGATGTAAAGAGGTATCGGTATGGAAAGATGTAAAAGATGTAAGGGAACAGGAGTGTGCCCTGAGTGCGAAGGCTCCGGTGAAGCGGAACACGGTCTTTTTGGCCTGGACCTTGTAGAGGACGTGTGTCATACCTGTGGCGGTACCGGTAGGTGCCCGGATTGTGAGGATCGTATTTGATAGAGTTACGCTCTTCGTAAATCTTTTTTAGAGGGAGTCGATGTTGGTTCGATGACATCGATATCCATATGGATGGCGATCTCCATAGGCTTGGGTATGGCGGGTACGGCATTGGCGACACTGACCGCCCTTAGAAAGAGAGGGGAGATAATGTCCGCCCTGGACCCCTATGAGACGGATACTACCCAAGAATACACGGATATGACCTTTTCCAATACTTCATTGGTTTATTCGATATTACCTCTCACGGGTACTACTTACTGTGTCTTGGTATCACTGCTCATACTGATGCAGGAAGATCTAACGGATGTTCAGAGTAAAGTGGCTTTGGGCTCTCTTTTGGCAGTCGGTCTTAGTGCATTCTTTGGCAATGTGGGCAGGGCTATGTTTTACAAAGAGGCACTGGACGGATTGGATGAAAAGAAGGAAGGCAGTTTGGAGAACTTCGGTAAATATATGGTATTCTTGTGTTTACCCGAAACAGCCCTGATTTATGGTCTTTTGATAGGGATATTAGGCTTGACTTTTTCAGGAATATTGGGTGGAGTTCCGCCTGAATTCGGGATGGATGCAGCTGATAGATTCCTACAGGCCGGGGTGATAGTCGGTCTTTCCTCCATCGCGACCATAGCCATGGGATATATGTTCAACAATACACCAAAAATATACAAGGACGGATCCGTATTCGGCATCAAGATGGTAAAAACGATCATGCCTCATATCATCAACTTATCAGGGCTGACGGTGGCAGTACTGTTGATGATCTTTTCTGGGATGATCGATTGAGGGCAATGTGTAGATGTATCTAGACATATCTTATAATAGTTAAGTATATATACAAGAAATAATATAACATATAGCAAATCACTTTTAACAGATCCAGACATAATGGGTGAAATAAATGAAAAAAGAAAAGACGCTGGTATTCAGCCTGGCTTTGATGTTAGTTATAGGTAGCATCGCCTTCGCTGGTGTGGGATTTGACTTGAGCTCGGGACTCGATATAGGGCTCGAAGAAGGAGCTTTCATCGAAGGTAGCGGCACACGAGATGATCCCACGATGATATATGATATATATGATCTGCAAGACATGAAGAACGATCTCACGGGCCATTATGCACTGGCCAACGATATCGATGCCAGTGACACAATCAATTGGAACAGCGGTGAGGGCTTCGAGCCGGTGGGTAGGGCCGGATCGGGCGGAGTCCGTTTCTCAGGCAGCTTAGATGGACGGGGATATACGATATCCGATCTGTACATCAACCGATCCAGTGGCTCTTACATCGGCCTTTTTGGAAGTGTCGCTACAGGGGGTATGGTAGGCGACGTGATCCTCAAGGATGTTCATATCGAAGGTGCCTGGTACGTGGGCGCACTGGTCGGTGAGAACTTGGGGACGGTTTACGATGCTCAAAGCACGGGCTATCTGAGCAAGTCAGCCTGGTATTTGGGAGGTATAGTAGGGTTGAACGACGGTGATATATCCGACTCTCATTCCTGGGCCGATTGCTTCGGTGGTAGTATGTACACTGGAGGTCTGGTGGGTTTGAACCGGGGTGCGGTTTCCAACTCTTCGGCCGGGGGAAACATATTCGGGAGCAACACAGTGGGCGGGTTGGTAGGACGAAGTGAGGGCGTGGTGATGAATTCCCACGCCAACGGAGACGTTAGTGGTGGTTATTACATCGGTGGATTGGTGGGGACCATCTCGATAGATTCAGTGGTGTCCCATTCATCTGCTACGGGAAACGTATCATCTAGTGGTGTATATATCGGGGGTTTGATCGGATATATTTGGAATGATGCATTGGTGAAGTATTCGTTTGCTACGGGTGATGTGACTGGTCCTCAACGTATCGGGGGACTCCTGGGATACAGTGAAGGTACCGTCAAATACTCGTATGCTACGGGAAGGATCGACGGAACGGAAGATCATGGTAGCGGGGTATCGAAAGGCGTTGCGGGAGGCCTTATCGGTGAGATGAAGGAGGACGCGGTAGTATTGGAATGCCACACAACCGGGGATGTCCATGGCGTAGGTCACGTCGGGGGCTTGATAGGTCTCAATCACGGATCGGTAAAGGATTCGAACTCGATAGGTGAAATAACGGGTACCGGATCTCATGTTGGAGGTCTGGTAGGTTATAACGTCGGTTCCATACACAATTCTTCATCCGCAGCTCACGTCGTGGGCTATGATACTAACACAGGAGGTCTCGTGGGCTACAACACCGGATCGATAAACCGGTCATTTGCCACGGGTGAAGTCACGAGCACGGCAAGCAGTACAGGGGGTCTTGTGGGAAGTACTTTTGGTGGATATATACTGGACTCCTATTCCACAGGGAATGTTATCGGAGCAAGCAATGCCGGCGGTTTGATCGGTTCAAATCATGGGTTGATACGCCGTTCTTTCACAAACGGCAGTGTCGATGCAACCGGTGATGGGGTGGGAGGTTTTACCGGTCACAATGGCGCATCCGGCATGGTGGAAAATTCCCACGCATCCGGTGATGTGCATGGTAATAACAATGTGGGAGGTTTTGTGGGTTGGAACAACATGGGTGCCATAAGATATTCCTATTCCATCGGTACACCCACAGCGGTGAATACCAATGTCGCAGGTTTTGCAGGACGAATAACCACAGGAGATAATTACGAAGACACCGCCAATTTCTGGGATACGGTGACATCTGGAATGGAAACATCACCTATGGGCACGGGAAAGAACACGGATGAGATGATGTCAGAAGATACATTCATCGATGTGGGATGGGACTTCGACGATGTATGGTGGATGATAGAGGGAGAAACATATCCTCTGCTCTGGCACCAGGGATGGCCCGGTACGAAATTCAACCCCTACATGATACGTACCGTACATGAACTACAGGAAATGGAGAACGATCTGGCCGCATACTACGTACTGGCCAATGATATCGATGCAAGCGAAACATCCGGCTGGAACGGTGGATCTGGCTTCGACCCGATCGGTAACGGCTTGGATGTTCAGTTCACCGGCGGCTTCGACGGTAAAGGATACACCATAAGTGATCTATACATCAACAGGGATGTTCCTTACATAGGTCTCTTCGGGCATCTGGATGGAGCTGAGATCCGAGATGTCGGTCTCGTGGATGTGGACATAACCGGAACTGACCAGTGGAGCGGAGGTCTGGTGGGAAGGAACTGGGAAGGCACCGTTTACCGGTCGTATGTCACAGGAAATGTCAGCGGTGACAGTTTTGTTGGAGGTGTAGTCGGCAGTAACATGTTCGGCACCGTCAGTGGATGTCTTGCGGATGTCAACGTTCAGGGTGCTCAGGATGTGGGCGGAGCAGTTGGGTACAATCGGGGCATCGTGATCGATTCATACTCTCGCGGGCCTGTCACCCGTTCTACCGGGTCGAATACCTTTATAGCCGGTTTTGTAGGTCATAACTTCCGTGCTAAGGTGATAAACTGTTATTCCACGGGAAGCGTACATTACCAGGATGCTGCTGATCCAACCGACAAAGGATTCTGCGGCGGGGTATTCACGGGTGGTGACTACGAGATGACCGGTAATTTCTGGGACACCGAAACCAGCGGACAGACCGGCACATGGGGAGATGCCATCGGCCTACCCACTGTGGACATGATGGATTTAGATACCTTCACCACATGGGATATCGTTGCAGTCCAGGATGAGTATCACAGGGACCTCAGTTACGTATGGAATATGGTGGATGGGGCAACGTACCCCTTCCTGAGCTGGGAATTTGCAGAGGAACCTCCATTCGCGGGTGGAAGCGGAAACGAGACCGATCCTTATCTCGTTCAGAACTGGCACCACCTATACAATGTTAGATATCACATGGATGAACATTTCATGCTTATCAACGATCTGGACGAGCTTTCCGAGGGTTACAACGACTACAATGAAGCGGACGGATGGTTGCCCATAGGAACCAGTTCACATAGATTCAAAGGGGTATTCCACGGTGACGGATATGCCATAATCTCCTTGTACATAAACCGACCTTTGGAGAACGAAGTAGGTCTGTTTGGATATTTGGGGGATACCGCTGTCGTATCTGAGTTGAACTTTACGGCTCTAGATGTTACCGGAGGTGAATACGTAGGAGGTTTAGCGGGTGTATCCAGTGGTATCGTGTTCGGTTGTCACGTCTTTGGAACTATCTCCGGTGAACATCATGTAGGCGGACTATTTGGTTTATCTGCAGATGGTAACATTTCCCGTTCAGGTTCTGTGGTTGAAGTTTATTCTTCCGGTGACTGCGCCGGCGGACTCATTGGATTATTCGCGGGAGGCACACCTCTGGAAAATACCCATGCACAAGGTATCGTCACGGGTAAAAATCTCATCGGAGGGCTCGTAGGCGAAAGCAAGGGTACCATATCACGGTCCCACTTCATCGGCGATGTTAAAGGAAACGAGATCATCGGTGGACTTGTGGGGCAAAACAAAGACACCATCGAGAGTTCCTATGCAAGTGGAAACGTGACCGGTTTTTCTGATCTTGGAGGGTTAGCCGGAGTGAACGAAGGAACCATCGCGGACTCCCGTTCATCTTCTAATGTAGTGGGAACTTCGGATAATGCAGGCGGGCTCGTAGGCCGCAACGAACGATATAGTTTTGTTTTCGGATCACATGCAACCGGCGATGTGACCGGAAATGATTGTGTGGGCGGTCTGGTGGGATTGAACACCATTGCCCAGGTATCCGGATCCTACTCTTCGGGTGCCGTGATAAGGGGATATGATGATGTTGGCGGTCTCGTAGGCCGCAATACCAATGGCATATTGAATAATACATATGCTTTGGGCGATATCAAAGGAAATAATTTCATCGGTGGTCTCGTTGGGTTCAACGATCAGGGCTATGTGGCCCATTCCTATTCAACCGGAGAACCCATGGGCGAAGAAAAGGTAGGGGGTTTGACGGGACATGCCGATACCGGCGGTAACTACGCGGATAAGGCGAACTACTGGGACGTGGAAACATCGGACATCGATCAATCCGCCATGGGGACCGGGAAGCACACCGTAGAGATGAGAACCAGGGCTACTTTCATCGATTCGGATTGGGACTTCATCCAAGTGTGGAAAAATCAAGAAGGAGTCGGATATCCCATCCTTAGATGGCAAAATGGAGAAGGTACGTACGAAGATCCTTACTGGATCTCCACGGTAGAGTGCTTGCAAAGCATATCGACAGCCATGGATGCTCACTATCTACTCGCCAACGATATCGATGCAGCGGTGACGGATGGATGGAACGACGGTGCCGGTTTCACCCCCATCGGCGATTTTGACCAAAGGTTCTCCGGTAGCATCAACGGTAATTCATATGTGATAACCGGACTATACATAGACAGTCCAGCAGTCGATCATGCTGCACTCATCGGATACCTTGACGTTGACGGCGTATTGACCGGTATCACACTTATCGATACAGAGATCGTCGGTAAAAGACGAGTCGGTGGTATAGCAGGGTACGGCCTCGGTACGGTAGAAGGCTGTCATGTTCATGGTGATATCAGCGGTGAGCTTTACGTGGGTGGTCTCGTGGGAACGCTCTTAGGCGGTACCATATCCCACTCGTCTACCTCTGGTAATGTTACAGGTGATAATGACGTAGGAGGGCTCCTGGGCACGAATGAAGGAACAGTGCTTGGTTCCTACTCCGATTCGGACGTTACCGGCTCATCCCGGATCGGTGGTCTGGTAGGATACAATCTTTTCGATAGTACTGTGGAAAATTCCTACGCTACAGGTGACGTTGAAGGTACCAGCAACATAGGCGGTTTTGTAGGTAGGAATCGTGAAGGGATGATCAGGTATTCCTACTCGGCGGGTCAGGTGACCGGAGGCGATCACACCGGTGGTTTCGCAGGCCGTGCCGACTCGGAGGGAAGCTACGAAGATATCGGAAATTTCTGGGATACGGAGATCTCTGGTAGAGAAGGGTCCGCTATGGGTACTGGAAAGAACACAGGCGAGATGAAAACTCAGGGTACATTCACCGTTGCCGGTTGGGACTTCACGGATACATGGCATATGGTAGGTGAAGTGACCTATCCTCTCTTGCGATGGCAGGGGTTACCGGAAAGAACTACCACGCCCATCGGTCTATCAGCAACATCTGAGAACGGCGGTTGGAACTTCGTTTCTCTCTCTCTTGTTATGGAGGACACATCCATCGAGATCGTACTGAACAGTATCGAAGGGAGTTACGACCGGGTGATGTGGTATGACTCTTCTGAAGATGTGTGGAGAAGCTATGTACCATCAAGAGCTGCGCATTACAACAACCTCCGGAGTTTGGACAGGACCATGGGTGTGTGGATCAGGATGACCACCAACGATGTCCTCATGATCGAAGGCTATACTCCCATGAGTACCGATATCATACTATGTCCTGGCTGGAATATGGTGGGATTCCCCAGTTCGACAGCAGGAAACCATGAGTTACCATATGAGGTAGATAGGGTAGGATACTTCGACGCTTCCAATGAATACAACGTTGCATACGACTATGATCCGGCAAACTTCGTCTTCGAACCTGGTCATGGTTACTGGATCTACAACTTGGCCGACTATGACGTGGTATGGACTGTCGAGTACTGAAAATGACATAAAGGCAGATGTGAATGATCAACGATATAACAGCGGTCCGGGACTGGCTGCAGAATATAGTTGATCTGCATATGGATCAACACCATCTAGAATATGTCACGGGCTAGATGAACTGATCAAGGGCGTGGTAGCAGATAATTTCCTTAGGAAAATGTTGCGTGCATATTTGACCGGAGGAGATCCGTAGGTAGGTTCGAATAGTTGATCGTAAACACAGAAACAAGTTCCTTTAGATCAAGAGATATCGCCCCCCCCGGTCGATCCCTTCTGATGTTTCTATATCATGTCACTGGATCCAAAGTGAAGATATAACAAAGTATATATTCTGAGTAGTCTTATTATCTAAACATAATGAAATTTTAATAAACAAAGAGTTGATAACATGGCTACAAAATATGTAAAGGTTCCGGATGAGTTCTCCCCTTTGTTCGAGAAGGCTGAAGACGTCGTTTCCAAATATTTTCTGAACAGAAAGGATGACCCCTCTGAAGGAACCATAGAAATAGAGGATGAAAGGTACATCCTTGTAAGAGCAAAGTCGATGTCCATCAGTTTCATAGAAGAGATGAAAGGAGTTCTAGGTGAAGATGCGGCCATGAATTTCCTCTATTCCTTCGCCAAGGTGATCGGGCAAAATGATGCCAAGGCGTTTCACCAAAAGATGGAACTCGAAGATCCCATAGAGAAACTATCCGCAGGACCGGTACATTTTAGTTTTACCGGATGGGCCTATGTGGACATATCCCCTAAAAGCTCTCCCACCCCAGATGAGAATTACCTGCTGATTTACGACCACCCCAACACCTTCGAGGCGGATTCTTACATATCGGCAGAAAAGAGATCCGATATCCCTGTCTGCGTGTTCAGTTCTGGGTACTCCGCTGGATGGTGTAAAGAGAGTTTCGGCTTGAACCTGGATGCACAGGAGATATCATGCCGTGCAAAAGGTGATGAGGTATGCCGATTCATAATGGCTCCGCCTACCAGATTGTCCGAACAGGTGGAGAGATATCAGAGGGGATGAACCCTCGTAACCTAGATGGTGATACATATGGAAGACTTCTCTACACGGTTGAGGTACTACTTGAAAGATAATGTCGCCATGGGTGAATTCATACTGAAAAAACAATGCCAGGACCTGGGCATCGATCCTGACGACATACCGGAAGATAGGATAGAAGAACTGGCTGTAAAGATCGCATCTGCGGCCGAGATGTTCATCGGGCAGGAAAAAAGCAGGAAGCTGGAATCCATGATCAGAAAACAAAGACTCTAGGGATGGAAACCAGGAGTCGAGGAACTTTTACTTCGCGATCCGGATTATGGTGATGAACCCCTAAGAAACCTCTCTCGGATAAGGTGTGGAATCCCACCCACCCCACTAATTTTTGATCATGGTAAAAAAGTAAACCATATAGCACATAATGATAATATCATCATTGTTACAATAGTTATAGATATAATAAAAAAGTATATATAGTGATTAGAACTATATGCGCCGGTGAATCACTTTTATTCACGATCTGTAAAAATATGTAGGAGTAGAAATAATGAAGATATATAAGATGATGGTATTCAGCCTGGCGCTGATGCTTGTGATAGGAAGCGTGGCCTTCGTGGCCGTAGGGATCGATTTCAGTTCGGAAACCGAGATGAATGATGAAGAGGTCATCATAGGTAGCGGTACCCGTGATGACCCGGTGATGATATACGATGTGGACGATCTGCAGGATATGGCTGAAGATCTCAGCGGGCATTATGCATTGGCAAATGACATAGACGCCTCGGAGACCGCAGGATGGAACGATGGTGCGGGATTCGAGCCAGTGGGCACAGGGCCTTTTAACGAAATTGAGAACCATTTCACCGGATCGCTGGATGGCAACAACTATACTATCTCGAATCTGTATATCGACCGGGACGAAACCGATTATATAGGTCTCTTTGGGTGCGTATCTGAAGCAGAGATCAAAAACCTCGGACTTATAGATGTTGATATAACCGGTGGGGAGAATACGGGAAGTTTGGTCGGTTTACTTAGAAACGGGGGAATGATTGAAAATGTATATTCCACCGGTGTGGTATCCGGCCAACGAGATGTGGGAGGTCTCATAGGACTGGTCAGAGATGTTGGTACCCGGATTACAGATACACATTCCACAGTAGATACCACAGGTTCTTCTTTATATGTAGGAGGTCTTGTCGGCAGTAAAACCTATGGGGTAATTGAACGCAGTTATGCAACGGGAGACGTGAGCGGCGATTGGGCGGTAGGCGGACTCGTGGGAAGTAACTCGGGACAGTCTATTATATATTCTTACGCAACAGGTAACGTTTTCGGTAGAAGTAACGTGGGCGGATTCGTGGGAATCACCTCTACGAATGGAAACATATTCAACTGCTATTCAACTGGTACCGTAACAAGAACAACGGGAACTGCCACGGATTTAGCTGGTTTCTCCGCTCACAATTCTCGATCGAGGATAATCAACTGCTATTCTACCGGTCCTGTTTACTGGCAAGATTCCACACAACCTAGTGATAGAGGTTTCCTTGCGACAGTGGATACAGATGGTAATTACGAGATGACCGGTAACTTCTGGGATGTCGAAACAAGTGGACAGACTAGCTCCACGTCAGAAGGAGCAGGTAATGTTACGGGTATGACAACCGCCGAGATGAAGACTCGGAGCACCTTCACCGATGCTGGTTGGGACTTCGATGATATCTGGTGGATGTCGGAAGGTCAAACGTATCCTGTGCTAAGGGCGATAGCAGGGCATGGAACCGAGGAATATCCTTACGTAATTTTCGACGTGGATGATCTGCAGAACATGAGGAACGACCTGAGCGCCCATTACATACTAGCCAACGATATAGATGCTTCTGAAACCGTAGGATGGAACGATGGTGACGGGTTCTTGCCCATAGGCGACGGCATAAATCCATTCACGGGTGGTTTAGACGGTAATAACTATACAATAAACGGCCTTCATATCAACCGCCCGAGCACCACAAGAGTTGGCTTATTTGGACAGATGTACGGTGCAGTCGTGGAGAACCTGAGAATATTCGACGCATCTATAGACGGTGCAGGAGATTCATTTAATCAAGGAACTGGAATATTGGCCGGAACAGTTAAAGGAGATTCTTTTATAAAGAATGTAGGAACTTCAGGTACTGTAACTCAATCCATAGGTGATTACGGCGTCGGCGGACTGGTCGGAATAGTTAGAGAGTCCGTTACTGGAACAACTATCATAGATTGTTATTCGACGGCAGAGGTTTATGCGCCCAATAGTCAAAGTGTTGGTGGTTTGATTGGATATGCACGCCAACCAACAGGGCCCGCTCCAATCGATATATTAAATTCGTACTCTTCCGGTGACGTAACAGGAGCAGACGAAGTAGGTGGGTTCATAGGGAGAAAAAATATAGAAGGGGTAATAATGAACTCTTACGCCACAGGTACAGTTACCCGTGCCACCGGTGCTAGCGAAAATATAGGTGGATTCATAGGAATGAACTTTCAGACAACGATTATAAACTGCTACTCCACTGGCAGCGTGCATTTCGAGGGTGCTGATGATCCGACGGACAACGGTTTTGTAGGTTTCATTTCTACCGGTGGCAACTTCGAGATGACCGGAAACTTCTGGGATATAGACACCAGTGGACAGACAAACTCTGCAGGAGAAGATAGTGAAGTAGAGGGTAAAACAACCTCCGAGATGATGAGCCAGGATACCTTCGTGGGCTGGGACTTCGACGATGTCTGGATGATCATGGAAGGTCAGACTTATCCACTGCTAAGGGGGATAGCAGGACACGGAACCGAGGACTACCCTTACATCATATTCGACGTGGATGATCTGCAAAACATGAGGGACGACCTGAGCGCACATTACATGCTTGCCAACGACATAGATGCTTCGGTCACCGTAGGATGGAACGATGGTGTGGGATTCGAGCCAGTGGGCACAGAGGACCACATTTTCACGGGGTCGCTGGATGGCAACAACTTTACTATCTCGAATCTGTATATCGACCGGGACGAAACCGATTATATAGGTCTATTCGGGTACGTATCAGGAGCAGAGATAAAAAACCTCGGACTTATAGATGTTGATATAACCGGTGCAGATTACACAGGGAGTTTGTTTGGTAGAGGCATGGGAGTATTTTCAAACGTATATTCCACAGGTGAGGTATCCGGAGGTAATCACGTAGGTGGTCTCATAGGCTTTTACCTTAGCTCTTCAACACTATCTGATTCGTACTCCACAGTAAAAACAACAGGTTCCTCTTACAATGTCGGCGGACTTGTTGGTAGGGGCGATGGCACAATCGTACGTTGTCATGCTTCGGGAAATGTTACAGGTACCTCTTCTGTAGGCGGTTTCATCGGATTATGTCATTCAATTGGTGGGGTGGTCCAGTATTCATTTTCAACTGGAGATGTCTCGGGAAGGGAACATGTCGGTGGTTTCGCCGGAAGGACGAGTCACTCAAGTATCACCAACTCATATTCGATAGGTACCGTAACAAGAACAACTGGAATTCAATCCACTTTTGGCGGTTTTACCGGCAGTAATTATCGATCGAAGATAATCAACTGTTACTCTACCGGTCCTGTTTATTGGCAAGATTCTACACAACCTAGCGATAGAGGTTTCCTTGGGAGTGAGGATACTGGTGGACACTACGAGATGACCGGGAACTTCTGGGACATGGATACGAGCGGACAGACGGAGACCATAGGTAATGCGACGGGTAAAACCACGGCTGAGATGATGACCCAAAGTACCTTCACCGGAGAAGGCTGGGATTTCACAGATAACTGGTGGATGGTCGATGGAGAAACAAGGCCGTTCCTGCAGATGGAGTATTCCACGGAGATACAGAACAGTCACCAGTTACAGCTGATGGCCATGGACCTCAATGCGGATTACACGCTGGTAGCGGACATCGACCTCACTCCGGACATGAACAACAACGCCAGTATGTGGGGTACCGATGCTGATGAAGGCAGGGGTTTCGTCCCCATCGGTACGAGTTCCAACAGGTTCACGGGTTCTTTGGAAGGCCACGGTAACACAGTAAGCGGGCTGTATATCAACAGACCCGAAACCGATCAAATAGGTCTGTTCGGAACCATCGGTTCCCAGGGTACGGTCAGTGGAGTAGGTCTACTGGAAGGAGAAGTGATCGGTGAATCCTATGTCGGTTTGCTTGCAGGATCCAACTTCGGTACTGTGGAAGATTCGTACTCCACGGGAAGCGTGATAGGTAATTATCGCAGGACCGGCGGCTTGATCGGAAACAACGAAGGTGGCATAGTAAGGAGATGTTATTCTACCGCGGATGTGACCGGGGCAGATAATGTGGCTGGCGGGCTTGTGGGTATGAACATCGCCGGAGGCAACATCATCGATAGCTATGCTCACGGTGACGTGACCGGAGCTAGTTTGGTTGGCGGGTTGTCCGGTAACAACTATCAAGCAAGCATATCCCGCTCGTACGCCACGGGAAACGTGAACGGTACCGGTACGGTAGGTGGACTTTCCGGAGGGATTTTTCAAGGCTCTGTTCTGCAAAGTTTTTACGATCTGGAAACCACCGGATGTTCTGACACTGGCAGAGGCGAACCCAAGACCACCGCCGAGATGAAGACCCAGAGTACTTTCACCGATGCGGATTGGGACTTCGATGATTTATGGCACATGATGGAGGGCTTAACATATCCGTTGTTCCAGTGGCAGCCGTTCCCGGATTTAGATGCCTTCAGTATCGATCTAACCGTAACAGCGGATAACGACGGCTGGAACTTCGTTTCCTACAACCTGCTACCTGAAGACTCATCACTGGAGGCGATACTGGCCGATATAGAAGGTAGTTACGACCAGGTTATGTGGTACCAAAGCGGGATATATGAGGTGGAGTACGAGACCATATTCTTCGATAACGGTGAGTCGGGTGGAATGGGATTCACCTATTCTACTTCCCATGCGGAAGCTAGTGAGTGGGATCTGAGGGATCACGATGCATATTCAGGGAGCTTCTCATACGACTTCGGAGACGGGTTGTTCAACAAGAACACATCTTATGGCATGTCCAGCTGGCTGATCTCGCCTGAGATAGACCTGATCGATGCAAACTCGCCGGTACTCACCTTCCAGCACTGGCGAGACTGGGGCGATACCGCCCTGTTCGATGCGGGTAACGTCAAGATATCCACCGACGGTACGGACGGCCCATGGACCCTGATAATACCGGAAGAAGGCTACGACGGAACGGTACCCACGGATTGGGACAACCCACTGGGTGGAGAAGAGGCATATGGCGGTATCCATTACTGGACACAGGCCACATTCGACCTTTCTGGATTCGAAGGTGAGACCATCCACATAGGCTGGTTCGCAGGTGTGGATAACTGGGACGGAGACTACGGTGCGGGCTGGCGTGTGGACAATATAGAAGTGAGACACATAATCGATGAAACATCGGAACCGGACAGCTGGTATTCCTTCGTTCCTGACAGAGCCGAGCACTTCAACACCTTCCTTAACTGGGACCACACCATGGGTGTCTGGATACAGATGAACAGCGATGTAACACTGACGGTCTCGGGGATAGTGCCAGTGAGCACGGACATAACCCTGCAACCCGGGTGGAACATGGTGGGACTGCCCAGTGAGAGTAGTGGCAACCACGGGCTGCCCGGTGAAGTCGATAGGATAGGCTACTTCGAAGCTTCCGACGAGTACAACCTTGTATACGACTACGATCCGGAAAACTTCATCTTCGAACCTGGTCAGGGTTACTGGATCTACAACGGTGCGGACCACAGCGTGGTCTGGAACGTGGAGTATTGATACAACCCATATCCCCATGTAACACCGGATCAGCCGCCCGACAGCACATCATCGATGAGTTCGGCTGGACCATCACCGACGGTGGTCCCAAGAAAAATATCTCGACGATGATATCAACGGCTGATAGTCGAAGGATGTAGGTCTAACTCATCGAGCCCCGGTACATCTTGAAAGGATTTATTAGGCCGAAGTACATCCTCGATCCATGTGGTATGTATACCTACTCCGTACTAGAGACGGTTCCCTTTACACCGGGATCACCACCGATGTTGAACGCCGTATGGAAGAGCACAAAAAGGGCGAGGGGAGTAAGTACGTCAGGAGTAGGTTACCCTTTAGATTGGTATATACCGAGGAACATGAAGACCGCAGTTCCGCTCTTAAACGTGAGGCCGAGATAAAGGGGTGGAGGAAGGAGAAAAAGGAAAGATTGGTATCTGGTTCTCTGTAAGATCGATCATATTTTTTTCCAGGTCGGATGGATCACTATACAGGAGCGTCTTTCCTGAAACAAGCGTGAAAATGAGTCTTGGTTTTACCGGTTTTAAATACCGTGAACCCGTGTTCGTTCATCATCTCTATCGCTCCGTCCAGCGTTAACCTTTCGTGGTCCGGAGGTCCTCCGTCTCCCTCCACATCTTTGTCCCAATCGACTACACATACCTCTCCTTCCTGTTTCATCACGCGATAGAGCTCGTCAAATGTACCTCTATCATCGATCTCGTGCAGTACATTCACAAGGAATGCCTTATCGACGGCTCCAGATGGTACGGGGATATGTCCTTCTTCGTTGAGCAATATATCCACGTTCTCACACGTATCACACTTCTCTCTCAGCCTATCCAGCATCTCTTCCTGTACATCCACCGCATACACTTTCCTCACGATATCCAACAGAGGTAACGTCAAGAATCCGGTCCCGGTTCCGAGATCGAGCACGATATCCTCTTCTCCAAGCTCTAGAAGACGTAGTATATCATCCGCATCCCTATCTTTGGAGTCCAATATCTCTGCGTGTTTCGGATCGAATTTGCTCATATCGAAAACAAAACATAGACGTCAACATAAGTCTTTTCACACAGAAGTAAATAAAATATATCTCGGCTTCCATGGTTCCATATGAGCACCGAATACGGATTGATCCAAAGGGCGGCTTCGGTAGTAAGACCAAAAAGGATCGGAGACAGCACGATGGGTGATGTGGGATGCGCCTTGGTGGCTGAAGATGGTGAGATATACACGGGCGTATGTATCGATACTCCATGCGGTATGGGGTACTGTGCGGAGCACAACGCCATAGGAACCATGATCACCCATGGCGAATACAGGATCAGGACGATAGTGGCCGTGTGGGTGGATCAGGAGGGTAAGACCCATGTGATTCCTCCCTGCGGTAGATGCAGAGAATTCATGAAACAGGTCCATCCCGACAACCTTGAGGCAGACGTGATCTTGGCTAAAAACAAGGTAGTAAAGTTGAAAGAACTGCTGCCGCACCACGTCTGGTGCGATGGATGATGGTAACTATTCCATGAGATGGATGATCAAACTTTACCCACGGGTGATACGTAGATGGTGAATTCCTCTTCTCCATCGACACCCAAAAGTTCGTCCATCAGGTCCTGGTCGTATGCCGCTATAGCGCACGTACCGCACCCGATCCCTTCACATGCGAGATAGAGGTTCTGACACACATGCCCCGCGTCCAGTGCTATGACCTTGTATGATGCATCACCATATCGCCACTCCATGCGATATGGTATGGCGGTCCATATGAATGTGGCGGCACAATCCCCTGCGAAGCGTTGACCCAGTGCCGCACGAGTCACCGTTGATACCAGGTCGGGCTGTTCCCTTACTTTTATCAAGCCGTGTTCCAAGGGCAGATAACGGTAGATCGCTCTTTCCAATCCATCGACCCTCACCGCTGCGACGTATGTCTCCAGTGCGTGCCTGCAACCTGCCGATGGTACGACCCTATATGCGTGGCCGTGATCTATCCTTCTCCTTATACCTTGGGTGGCCCAAAGGAGGAAGGATAACTCTCCCATGGAGATATCTTCTTCTGAGAAGGAACGCCTTGACCTGCGCTGTGATATGGATCCCACCAAAGATATGTCCACATCACAACTTTCCGGGTCGGGCAGTTTTATGATCTCTACTTCTTCCGGTATCGGTTTTTGGATGGGAGGCGGAGGTACACCCTGGTTTTGATCGGTCTTGGAAAAATCGGTGCTTTTTCGAACATCATCTTTGAGGAGATCTCTATTCATGAATTCAAGATAACATCCCAGGGTCTTTAAACTTGGCATCCTCACCACCGACTGACTCTTAGTGAGGTGGGGAATAACTTAATTAACCCTTTTTCGGTTAATATATATCATGTGGCCCTGGATAGAGATCATCATCGTGATGCTGATACTCGTGCTTGGACTTTTTACTCTGAAAAGGATATACACTTCAGGAAAAAAACAGAAAAGGATCTGGAGGATATTTAAAGAGGCATCTGAAGAATTGGGGTTAGAGGTAAAGGACGGTCCCGTCACCGATTATGGGTATCCCAAACTTTTTGGAAGATATAAGGGAAGGCTGGTCTATGTACATCCCACTGAACGGAAAAAACAGCAGAGTACTGTTTATGCGGTACAGAATGCTCTGACCTTCGATGGCGATGTCGTCATAACATCTCCGGAAACAACGACGTTGAAGAACGACATCAACAAACTTAGCGTTCCATCTATACAAGAAAAAGGACTCGAGATAAGGAGTGACGAACGGTCCAACCAGGTCCTAGCAAATGATATCTTTTCCAGAGGTGCTGTGGACAGATTGAAAGATCTCATAAATAAACAGGCTGAAAATTTTAGAGCGTTCATATTGGAGTCCGGGGTATGTATGTTCAGTAAGTATAAGTTACCCGACGATATCGATGAGATCGAAGAAACTCTTGAAGATGTGATAAAGTTAGCTGATGAGATCGAAACGAACTCGGATACATTCGAAGTAGTAAACCCTAGATTCAAAAGGATCTCTAAGAAAAGCAGAGCCGTGGTCTTCGACATAGGTATGATGATAGTATCTCTGATGATCGGGATAGTATTGATCCTATCTTCTCCTCTATTTTTTTCATGGATATCCATCAATTTAGGGGCGATGATGATACTTCTATCCGGAGTGCGCATCTCGTTCATATTACATGCAAGGGAATGGATACCTACCCCATGAACAAGTAGATGAACTCTATCTAAAGCGTTAAATACTAAGAAAACCTTTTTTATATGATGGTAGAGGTGTATTCACCCTGTGGTATCGTATGCGATGATTGCGATTGGTTCAAAGGGATAAAAGAACCCCATTGTGAAGGCTGTAAAAAAGTAAAAGGTAAACCTTCTTGGGGTGAATGTGAAACGTATCCATGTGTTAAGGACAAAGAGATCGAACACTGTGGTCAATGTGGAGCATTCCCCTGTCAGGAATTCATGACCAGATACGACCCTGGAGAGGGTCCTGTAGATGCGGTGATCCGGGCCGGGATGCTCGCGTACAGGAAAAGGCACGGCGACGAAAAAGCCGCGAAACTAGATAGGAGAATCAGGTCTTGATACCAAAACTTTATTTAGAACTACCACGCATCAAAATTCGATTACCGGTGCTTTGATGAAGAAAAGATGTTCCTCTGAGGACGGGACGGTAGCCAAAGAAGAGCATATACCCCCCGTCAATGAATGGATAGAAAAAACGGATATCAAAACCTCCGAAGATATCGAGGTGCCAGAGCTGCTGGCCGATCAGGTGATCGGTCAGGACGAGGCTGTGAGTGTGGTGAAAAAAGCCGCAAAGCAGCACCGTCACGTCATGCTTATCGGACCTCCAGGTACTGGTAAGTCTATGCTCGCTCAGTCCATGATCGATTTTTTACCCTCCAGCGACATGGAGGATGTGCTTTGCTTTCCCAACGAAGAAGATGAGAACAACCCGAAAGTACGTACGGTTCCCGCCGGTAAAGGTAAGGATATAGTCGATGCACACCGAAGGGAGGCATCGAAAAGAAATCAGGCCAAGAGCCAAGGCTTACTGATAATACTGGCGTTGATCATCGGTGCCGCGGTGTTGATCTCTTTATACACCGGACAGTATCTCGTCATGTTCTTCGGTATAATTGCGGCCGCTATGCTTTTGATAGCTATGCGAGCCTCACCAATGGGGATGGGGGGCGATACAGACAAGGAAGTACCTAAACTTCTCATAGGTCATGAACATGGAGAGAAACCACCCTTCATCGATGCTACTGGCAGTCAAGCCGGTGCCCTGCTAGGGGATGTAAAACACGACCCATTCCAGAGCGGTGGTCTAGAGACCCCTCCACATCAAAGAGTGGAAGTGGGAGCTATACACGAAGCACACAAAGGGGTACTGTTCCTTGACGAGATAAACATGTTAAAGATGTCTTCCCAGCAGAGTCTGCTCACTGCCATGCAGGAAAGGAGGTTTTCCATAACTGGTCAGAGCGAAAGGAGCAGTGGTGCCATGGTCAAATCCGAGTCGGTACCCACTGATTTCATACTCGTTGCAGCCGGAAATCTCGACTCCATCTACGGAGCGAGGGACGAGAGCGGAACCGCCATAGGAGGCATGCATCCCGCATTACGTTCAAGGATAAGAGGATACGGTTATGAGGTGTACGTCAACGATACCATGGACGATACCCACGAAAATCGTATGAAACTCGTACGATTCATCGCACAGGAGATAGAGAAGGACAAGAAGAAGATACCACACTTCACGAAAGGTGCCATCTCCGAAGTGCTTAGAGAAGCCCAGCGTAGAGCGAACAAACGAGGGGAATTGACACTCAGACTGAGAGAACTTGGAGGACTGGTGAGGGTTTCCGGTGATCTAGCATCCGAACGTAGCCACAAACTGGTGCTCGACAAGGACGTCGTTGACGCCAAGAACGTAGCTAGATCTCTTGAACAGCAGGTGGCAGACCGTTACATAAAAAAGAGGAAAGAATACAGTACATACCAGACCGAAGGATCCACTGTAGGCGTGGTGAACGGACTAGCAGCCCTGGGTGGCGACCAGGCAGGAATATCCGAGTATTCTGGTATACTGCTCCCCATAGCTGCGGAGGTAACCCCGGCGCACTCCCGTGACGAAGGTAAGATCGTAGCCACAGGCAAGCTCGGAGACATCGCCAAAGAAGCCGTCCAGAACGTATCCGCACTGGTAAAAAAATACACCGGCGAGGACATATCCCGTTACGATGTACACATACAGTTCATCGGGACACAGGAGGGTGTAGAAGGAGATTCAGCTTCCATATCAGTAGCCACGGCTGTGATATCCGCCCTGGAAGGCATTCCTATCGACCAGAACACAGCCATGACCGGATCGTTGAGCGTTAGAGGTCAGGTGCTTCCGGTAGGAGCGGTGACTGCCAAGATAGAAGCCGCTGCTGAGAGCGGTGTCAAGCGTGTGATAATACCTAGGACCAATCTGAGGGACGTCGTCCTGGAAAAACGGTACGAGGATAAGATCGAGATCATACCGGTGGACAACCTAGGAGAGGTCTTGGATAATGCACTGGTCGGTGCCAACAAAAAGAAATTACTTGAGAAACTAGCTTCTCTACTAGAGATAAAGAGCATCCCCATCCCGGCAGACCAACCCACACCCCACTGAAGGTGATGATGATTTGGGCGCTTTCGACCTACTTTCTGAAAGGATATTAAAAACGTTAGATGAATTGGGCATAGAGTCAGAGACACGGGCCCAGGAGGAAGCCATACCTCCGATCATGGATGGAGAACACGCCCTTGTGATCGCACCTACAGGCGTGGGAAAAACGGAAGCGGCGTTGTTACCCCTGATGGAAAAGTTACTGAATAATGACGGTCCCGGTTTTAAGATATTATACATCACTCCCCTCAGAGCGCTCAATAGAGATATGATCCGACGGATCCAATTTTTTGCAGACCATCTAAACTTCTCAGTGGCGGTACGTCATGGAGACACCTCGACAAAAGAAAGGACGAGGCAGTCCAAAGATCCGCCGGATATACTGATAACAACACCGGAAACACTCCAGATCATGTTCACAGGTCATAGACTAAGGAGTGCACTTTCGAACGTAGAACATGTGGTGGTGGATGAACTCAACGAACTTGCTGTAGATGAAAGAGGCAGTCAACTCTCGTTGGCCTTAGAGAGGTTGGTGAACTTGAGTGGGCGGGAATTTCAGCGTGTCGGACTCTCCGCCACCGTGGGTAGTCCCGAGAAGGTCATGAGATTCCTTTTGGGTATGGAAAGAGAAGGTAAGATCGTACAGATAAAAGGACAAAGAGACATCGATCTTCAGATAATCTATCCTGAGACCAGGAAGGGCGATCAAGAGTTGGCGGACATCATGAGGTGCGAGCTGGAGAAGGCATCGGCTGTACGAGTTTGCAGAGACCTCATGGATGCTCATCGTTCTACCTTATTATTCGTCAATACACGGGATTCAGCGGAATCGTTGACCTCCTGCTTCCATCTTTGGGATCCGGATTATCCCATCGGAGTTCATCACGGATCTCTTTCAAGGGAGGCCCGTATGGATGTAGAGGAGAGATTCAAGGACGGTGAATTAAAAGCGTTGATATGCACTTCGTCCATGGAACTTGGGTTAGATCTTGGAGAGACCGATCTGGTCATCCAGTATCAATCACCCAGGCAGGTAACAAGACTGACCCAACGGGTCGGACGATCCGGACACAGCGTAGGACTCACCTCTAAAGGTGTGGTCATCGCTACCAGGGAAGACGATATCGCCGAGTCGGCGGTGATCTCTGTAAGGACCTTGAACAGAGATCTAGAAGCCACTGATATACCGGAAAAACCGATCAGTGTGCTTGCTAATCAGTTGATCTCCGCAGTGCATTCCGAGAGGAAACTTGATATGCGTTCCTTCTACGATCTGGCAAAAAGGACCTACCCCTTCAGGGACCTTTCTTGGGGAGAATATGTAGATATGGTGGAACAGCTGGCAGAGATAAGGGTGGTATGGAAGGAAGGAGAGGAGATCGGTAAACGACGCTCTTCTCTCCGGTATTTCTACGAAAATATATCCATGATACCGGATGAGAAAACATTCCTGCTGAAAGATATCTCCAAGAACGCCATCGTGGGAACGCTAGATGAAAGTTTCGTGGCCAGTAATATCGAGCTCGGCGGTGTGGTAACGCTGCAGGGCAAGGCATGGCGTGTGATCGACCTCGAAGAGGAGACCGTACTAGCTCAACCGGTGGCCGATCTCGGTATGATACCCGATTGGTCGGGTGAAGATATCCCGGTCCCTTATGAGGTATCTCAGGATGTAGGTTTGCTTCGGGTTGAAGGCATACAAGATGTACCCATGGTTGATGATCATGCCAAGGACCTCTTCAAGGAATATGTTGACTCACAGAGCGATCATGAGCTAGCATCGAACGATAGGGTCGTGATAGAGATGCAGGGGGATACGGCGGTGGTCAATGCGTGCTTCGGCAGTCAGGTGAACGAAACTCTAGGACGTTTGATAACCGCCCTGCTATCCGCCCGGGTGGGCGAAAGCGTGGCGATCCATACCGACCCATATCGTGTGATGATGAAACTCCCCAGGAGGCTACCGCCTTCTATGATCGAAGACATCCTGGTCGAGACCGACCCCCGTCATCTGGAAGGCATACTGGAAAGGGCCATCAAACGATCTTCATTCTTCAGGTGGAGATTTCTTCATGTGGCTAAGAAGTTCGGAGCGGTCAGGAAGGAAGTGGATTATCGTTCGCTCTCTTTGAATCGATTGATGGAGACCTTCGAAAATACACCTATTTTTCATGAAGCGGTTGATAAGATATTCAGAGATAACCTGGATGTTACACTGACAGAAGAAGTTTTACGTAAGATACAGGAAGGGAGGATCGAAGTGATGATATCTAGAGCCGGTATATCACCCATGGGGGAAGCGGGTCTGGACAAACATATGGAACTGATGGATACCAGTAGAGTTAGCCGTGCGGTATTGGAGTCCTTCAAAGAGAGGTTGGGATCGGAAACCCTTCATCTCAAATGTTTGAAGTGCGGCAACCATAGGAAACGCAGGGTCAAGGACATAAACAAACCCCACTGCCCTGTATGCGGTTCTGCCATGATAGCACCTTTGAGTGGTTATCACGACACATCGGTGCTGGATAGATCACCGGAAGACCTCTCTGCTCAGGAGAAGAAGACCGTAAGGGAGTACTACAAACTGGCCGATCTCATACGCGTTCATAAACAGTGGGCGGCTCTTGCTCTGGCGGCCAGGGGTGTCGGCCACCAAAAAGCGGGAAGGATACTGGGTCACCAGTACCGAGAGGAAGACGAGCTCCTCAAGGCCCTATTGGAGGCGGAGATCCAGTACGCACGGACGAAACGGTTCTGGGATTAAGAGATCTCTTGGTATTTTTTGTAAACGAACACCACTGAAACAGCTGCGATTATACCTACGATCGAACCGATGATCAACCAATTTATCTCGGTTTCATCGCCGGTGAATGCATATATCTCTCCATGTGTGTTGGCTATGTAAACGGTACCGTCTGGACCTATCGCCGGTGATGAATCGATGGCTCCGGATGTGTTATAGTACCATTCTAAAGACCTATCTGGGTTTATCGCATAGAACACAGTGTCGTATGACCCGATGTAGATGGTACCGTCGGCACCTATAGCAGGAGAGGATGATTGAAATATCGCATCGGACCAAAGGTCCCACTTGAAACTCCCGTCGGGGTACAGGGCGTAGGTACGGTTATCCTGTGCACCGAAGTAGATAGTTCCATCTTCATCTATGGCCGCGGAACCAGCCACACCATACAATCTGCCTTGATCGTCCTCCACTTGGAAGTACCATCTTTCGGTACCCGTAGGATTGATCGCCATCAATCCTGTAAGATCCCCTACGTAGATAGTACCATCGTCGGCTATGGATGGAGAAGACCAGACCTGGTCGTTCATCTGAAAATCCCATTTTAACTCCCCGTCACTGTCCATAGCATAGACATAGTTATTGAGCGAGCCGAAGTAAATAGTGCCGTCCTCAGCTATCGCCGGTGAGGTAACGATATCCTTCCTTGATCCTACCTCTCTTGGTACTGAAAAGTTCCATTCGATGTTCCTCTGGTTACCATCTACAGCGAAGAACCCACCGTCATCGTTTCCGAAATATATCATGTTTCTTCCCGTTACGATGGGATGTGATCTGATGCTAGCCCCGGTTTCTACGTACCACTGTACATTCCCATTGTTTCGGTCGATGGAGTACAATCTACCTTCATAACTCCCTGCGTACAATGTGTTTCCAGGTCCTAACGCCACAGAAGTGGTTATCCGCAGATCGTCAAAATCTGTTTCCCATCTCAACTCACCCTCTGAATCGAAGGAATAAAGTATCGATTCAAAAGCAATGTATAGGTTACTATCTTCATCCACAATAGGCGATTGCATGTCGTGAACCGCTCTTGGTTGTATCCTGTGGCTCCATTTTACAGTTCCATCAACATGGCTAGTATCGTAAGGACTTCTTCCCGTACTTCTTTCGTTTTGACCGTGATATGGCCAAGGCTCCTGGCTTGCTTCAGAAGGAGTTACACAACCGACTGTCGCAGTGATCAACAACATAGTTATCAAAGCTATGGCGGCTATTGCTTTTTTTTGCATCATTGTTATCCTCTGGTATGATGGTATTAAAAAGCCTTTGATATAACTATTTTTTCCTTCTGAAATGTGAAAAGAAACGGCTTTTTGCACGTATATGCAATAAATTGTTCGAAAATTGTACCAAAGTATATATACGGGGTTTTACAGATTATTATCTGAATGGATGTTCTCTTAAAGGGGAATGATATATGGAAGGAAATAGTAACCACGGGAACGAGAAAAATATCGTAGGACTGATGTCGGTCCCTTCGATCGGCGAACTGACCGCTCACATCCTTTGTTTTGAAGGATACAACACATTGGATAAGATCGAAGAGGCAGGAGAAGAGAGGATCGGCAAGATCGAAGGTATCGGTCAAGAAAAGGTCGACAGCATATTCAAAGATCTCCGGGGCACCGTCAAGGATTCACCTGATGTAACATCTGAGTTCCGATGCCCTGATTGTGATACTGTAGTAACCTTATCGAAAGAAATATGTTCAGAATGCGATAAACGATTCTCAGAGCTTGAAGAACAGGTGATACTCCCTGGAGGGATAATCCTGGATGATCCCATCGAAACCCTTTGTGAGTATGATGTGAAGATAGCTTCTGGAGAAGATGATGAGAATGTATGGTTCGGTAAAGGTGCCATCTTGGAGAGTATGGGTCGATACCAAAAGGCCTATGAATCCTATGATAAGGTCATAGAATTCGATCCGTTATTCGATCAGATATGGAACGCCAAAGCGCGTTTAGCCATGAAGTTAGGAAAGATGGACGAAGCAGCCAGAGTTTACAAGATCGCTGTAGATTTCAGAGTCGAAGGTGGACATGATCTTGATATGATGTTCACACAGGAAGAAGAACCGGAGGCACCGAAGAAGGAACACAGTGTCGATGTTCGAGAGGTGGAGGAAGCTATCACCGCGGCTAGAAAAGCGGTATCCGAGCTCAGTGGTTTGAATGGAAACATCACTCATCTAAGAGGTATGCTTTCTGATGCGTCGAAGGCACGCAATAACGATAACAGGGAGGAAGCTATCAAGATGGCCTATGAAGTTGTAGAGGCGGTGCCCGTTCTGAAAGAAGCGATGTCTCGCATGGAAGAGTTGGAAGATCTTCTGAAAACCGTCGATGAAGAGATAGCAATGGAGTTCGGGGACAGATACGAGGAACTCATGTCCATGATAGATGAAGGTGCATACGACGAAGTGTTCGATACAGCTACTAATATCATGGATGATATAGAGGAAGCTGTTGAGGCAGAAGAGAGATCAGCCCCCGAGGTGGAGGAGCCGGAAGAACCGATATTGGATGAGACGATCTTTGAGGAACATCTTGCAGAAGCCCGCAGCAGCTTGGCAGAAGCCAGGAACACCAAGATAAACATCGATAAGATAAAACATGCTTTAAAAGACGCGCTTCAGACGAAGAAGGAAGGGTCTTTGGAAGATGCATATGAGTACGTGCAGAAGGTACAGGAGTACTCGGACAAGATACTCTCCATCTTCGATAAACTCAATGAGGGTAAGGAACTGATCTTGGAGATGAAGGACTCCGGCTTTGACTATAAACCTCACCTCGAGAAATTAAAAGAGGTAAAAGGATCGGCGGACGAAGGATCCTACGATGAAGCAATCTTGGTGTTGGATCAGGAGATCAAGGCGATGGAAAGAACTTTGAAATCTGAGGTAGAAGCCGAGGATATAGTAGTGGATGAGTCTGAGGTAGAAGCTGAGGATATAGTAGTGGATGAGTCTGAGGTAGAAGCTGAGGATGTAGTAGTGGATGAGTCTGAGGTAGAAGCTGAGGATATAGTAGTGGATGAGCCTGAGGTAGAAGCCGAGGATATAGTAGTGGATGAGCCTGAGGTAGAAGCCGAGGATATAGTAGTGGATGAGCCTGAGGTAGAAGCCGAGGATATGGAAGTGGATGAGTCTGAATTGGATATCGAAGAGCAAGAAGAAAAGCCAGATGTAAAGAAACCACAAGAGATGAGCGTAGAGGAGAAACATGAACTAACAGACAGGATAAGCCGAAGTATAGCTGATCTAAAGAAATACATTATGATCGCTAGAAGCAATGATGTCGATGTGGGTAAAGCTGGAGAGATGATCAATAAGGCCATGATATCCACAAATAACGGTAAGAGTAGAGAAGCTCTTGCATTCCTCGAAAAAGGTCTAGATTACATAAAGAGTAGCATGGATGAGAGATTGGACGAAGACATATTTAGGGTAAAAAAGACCATGGAGGACGCCGAAGAAGGTGATCACAAAAAGAAAGCTATGGAAAATCTTGAGGAAGCCAGGTCAGCCCACGAGTCTGGACACTATAATTCAGCCTTCCAGCATCTGTCCTTGGCTTTGGATATGTCTGAAAAGGCCAAAACCGAACATCAAAAAACCATGGATAGGATAGAATCCATAGAAAGGTTGATGAAGGATTCTCAAGCCATAGGTGTGGATATAGGCGATTCTTTAGATAAGATCAACGATGCTAAAGAAAGACTTAAAGAGGATGATCTGGAAGAAGCGATAGACCTTGCAGAAAAAGCCAAAACCATTCTCATGGAGAGCCTGTCTGATGAGTTAAAA
>Ga0207421_10001070_pt1 | contig 35585 bp, 32 predicted proteins | sample SodLakKL_010_SED_4_FD_187542 | JGI IMG/M metagenome (GOLD analysis project Ga0207421, IMG submission 187542) | Alkaline sediment microbial communities from Lake Tanatar, Kulunda Steppe, Russia - 8KL_010_SED (SPAdes) (version 2) | ecosystem: Environmental > Aquatic > Non-marine Saline and...
GCTCGGGGCCGGCCCAGGTGCTGGCGGCCAGCCGGCCGCCGGGGCGCAGCACCGCCCGCAGGCGCGTGAGGCTGCCCACCGGGTCGGCAAGGTACATCAGGGCGGACCGGGAGATGATGGCATCGAGCGAGCCGGCTGGTAGGGCCAGTTCGTCGGCGTCGCCCTCGAGGATCTCCACGTCGACCTCGCCAATCCCGTAATGGTTGACCAGATTGTTCGCCACGCTGAGGACCATGGTCTGGCGGATCGGGTCATGGTCGCTGATCTGCAGTGCGACACGCGGGATCGTGGGTGTATCCGGCGGTTCGGCCCAGGCCTGTGGCGGGACGCACAACAGCAGTATGGTGAGGCAGAACAGGGCAGTCCGAGTGCGCATGGCGGTTCTCCAATCGGGGGGTGGGCACCACCCCTGATGGTACGCCAGCGGCCCCGTGCCTGGGTATCATCAGCCCCCAAGCAGGATGATCAGCTTGAACAGGCCCGCCGCCAGGATCGCGGTGGCCGGCACGGTGATGATCCATGCGGCCACGATGCGCACGACCAGAGAGCGCTTCACCAGTTGGCTCTCATAGGCCTTCTTCAGCGCCTTGCGTTCCTTCTTGGCGAACAGGCTGGACTCGGCCGATTCCTTGTAGCGCTGCTTCATCTCTGCGAGCATCAGACGCTTCTCGGTGACCGGGGCCGCCTCGAAACGGCGCAGGTATTCCTCCACCTTGGTCCGTTCCTCGCCCTCGTGCCCAGCGATAATGGTTTCCTCCATCTTCGCGTAGTTCATCTTCAGGTATTCGCGGAGGAAACCGACGCCAAAGAGGGCACCGATGGTCACATGGGTGGTCGAGACGGGCATGCCCAGTTGCGCGGCGATGATCACGGTGATGGCCGCGGCAATCGCAATGGAAAAGGCGCGCATGCGGTCGATTTCGGTGATTTCCTTGCCCACGGTGCGTATCAGCTTCGATCCGTAGAGCGCCAGCCCCACCGCAAGGCCCAGCGCGCCGAGTACCAGGATCCACATCGGCGTGGGCGCGCGGCTGGCGATCTCGCCGGTCTGGATGGCCTCGTAGATCGCCGCCAGCGGACCAACGGCATTGGCGACGTCGTTGGCTCCGTGGGCAAAGCTGAGCAGGGCGGCGGCGAAGATCAGCGGCAGCGTGAAGAGTTCGTTGACCCCTGCCTTATTGTTCTCCATCTGCAGGGCATGTCGATGGATGATGCCGCGGAGCAGGAGAAAGACCAGGATCCCGAAGCCCAGTCCCACCAGTGCCGCGCGGTCCACCGGGAGCCGGTAGATGTCCCCGAGCCCCTTGATCAGCATGAAGGTGGCAAAGGCCCAGGCCATGATGGCCACCAGCCAGGGGACGACCCGACCCGCAGCCTCGTGCATTTCGCCGCGATAGGTGATGTTGCGCTTGATGATGTACAGGAAGCCGGCTGCGATCACGCCGCCCATGAGCGGGGAGATCACCCAACTGGCGACGATCTGGCCGATGGTGCCCCAGTTCACCAGGCCCCAGCCACCGGCGGCGATGCCGGCGCCCATCACGGCGCCGATGATCGAATGCGTGGTCGAGACCGGCGCGCCGAGGGCGGTGGCAAGGTTGAGCCAAAGCGCGCCGGCGAGCAGCGCGGAGAACATGAGCCAGGCGAAGTCCGAAGCCTGAGCAACGCCCTCCGGATCGATGATCCCGCCCTTGATGGTGCCGACCACGTTGCCGCCTGCGACGATCGCGCCCATCGCCTCGAAGACCGCCGCGAGGGCGATGGCACCGCCCAGGGTGATCGCGCCGGACCCGACCGCCGGCCCCAGATTGTTGGCAACGTCGTTCGCGCCGATGTTCATCGCCATGTAGGCGCCGACGATCGCCGAGGAGACCAGCAGCAGAAGCCCTTGTGGCGTCAGCGCCGGAATGCCGCGCGTCTGCAGCAAGGCATAGACGAAGACGCCGATCATGAAGACCAGGGCCGCAGTCAAGCGCAGGTACTCGGGACTCCAGACCAACGTCCCCGTGCCGCCCTTCGGTGTTTCAGTGCCAAAGGCCATGCGTCGCCTTGTTACCATTTGATGACAGGCGCCATGCTACCCGTTGGCGGGCACGATTGTCAGGCCTGCAACGGGGTTTTTGACGTCGATCCAGGGTCTGCCCCGCGTCATCCATCCACCGGCCCGGGAAGGCCGGATCCACGGGAACGGGGCAGGGCTCGGGGAGCAAGGTGTGTCTGCGTCAGTCGGGAATCATCCGGATGTAGCCGGTCGGACACTCGTGGGCGCAGATACCGCAACCCTTGCAATAGTCGTAGTCGAACACGTAGTTGCTGCCGTCGATGGCGACCTCGCGCGTCTTCAGCACGGACTGGTCCGGGCACAGCGTCCAGCAGTTGTCGCAGGCGAGGCAGTCGCCACAGGACAGGCAGCGGTGGGCCTCGTGGCGAACTGCGCGCCCGTCCAGCCCGCCTTCGATCTCTTCGTTACCGTGTCGCTCCGCGGCCGGTAGCACCGGTTCGTGCGCGGCCGGCGCGGATTCGAAGTAATGGATGTTCAGCTCGCCATAGGGAATCGGCTCCGGCGGTGCCCCGGGTTCGAGGGCCTTGCCGGCCAGGCGACGGAGGATACCGAGCGCCGCGCGGCGGCCATCGCCGACCGCCTCGCTCACGGTGCCGTGATCCCCGCGGGCATCGCCCCCGCTGAAGATCCCGGGGTGTTTCTGGAGTTCGCCCCACCAGGGCTCCACCCGCATCTGGCCGCGCTCGACGAGGGCTTCGAAGCCGAGGGCGTCGACATCCTGTCCGATCGCCGGAATCACGTGCTCGACGTGGAGCACGGCCTCGGTGCCCTCGAACGCGACCCGGTGCAGGCGACCGTCGGCATCCGCCAGTTTCTTCATGTGGACCAGTTCCATGCCGACCACGCGCTCGCCGCGCAAAATCAGGCGGCGGACCCCCCGGTGCTCGTGGATGGTCACGCCTTCTTCGATGGCCTGGGAGACCTCGCGGTAGGTGGCGCGCATCGCATCATCCTGGGGTACGCCGGGCGCGGGAATCCGCTGGTGACTGATCAGGTGGACCTGTTCGACGCCCTGGCGCCGGAGGACCCGCGCGAGGTCGACTGCCGTATTGCCGCCGCCGACGATGGCGACGGACTTGGGTTGCTGGGGGATCGTCCCCTCGGCGACCCAGGTTTCCAGCAACTGCAGCCCGGTGTGGAGATCCCCGGGTACCGCGAAATCCGCGCTCCACTCGCGGCCCTTGCGTCGGCCGGGACCGAGGAACAGGCCGTCGTTTTCCGACTGCAGTTCCTCCAGCGAGACATCGCGGCCGAGACGGGTGGACGGCCGGAAATCGATGCCGGGAAGCGCCAGGATGCGGTCGAGTTCCTGGTCCAGGATCGAGGGTGGCAGCCGGTAGTGGGGGATTGCAGTCCGCATGGTGCCGCCGGCCACGGGCATGGCCTCGATCAGCGTGACCCGGCAGCCTCCACGCAGCAGGTGGTAGGCGGCCGCCAGCCCGGCGGGGCCGGAACCGACGACGGCCATCCGCGGGGCATCGGGGCCCGGAGCCGCAACGGGATAGGCCCAGTGTTCGCGCAGGGCCTCGTCGCCGAGGAAGCGCTCGACACCGTGGATGGTGATCGTTTCGTCGAAGTGCCCGCGGTTGCAGGCCGACTCACAGGGGTGGTGGCACACGCGACCGGTGATGGCCGGCATGGGGTTGGCCGCAACGATGGTCTCCCAGGCACCGCGCAGATCGCCGTTTTCGACCTTGGCCAGGTAGGCCTGGGCGTCCTCGCCCGCGGGACAGGCCGCGTGGCAGGGCGCGGCGCGACGGTCGTGTACCGGGCGCTCGACCCGCCAGGTGCCGGTCTTGAAGTCCAGGGAGGTTCCGGGTCGGGCGTAGGCGCCGGGTGGGATTTCGATCATGTTCGGCTCGCTTGCATCGGTTGACGGGCGGGATATCGTTTGGACCGGTTCTGCGACAGGTTGCTCCGGTCAGGCCCAGCGGTCGCCGCCGCGGTGTACGGTGTCGGCACCCTCGGTATCGTATTTCTCGACGCCGACGCCACGCAGTTCGAAACGTTCGATGTTGCGGTTGGCGATGGCCTGCAGGTGTTCCAGCTCCTTGCGTGCCCGATAGGCGTCCGCGAACAGGTGCCGGAAGCGGTTCTGCAGTTTCAGGTAGTCGGAAACGGGTTTCGGGTCGCGTATCGGCAAGGTGCCGATCAGTTCGCCGCGCTCCATCTCGATGATCGGAAACAGTCCCGTCTGCACGGCGAGCCGCGCGACCTCGATGGTCAGCGATCCGTCGTGCCCCCAGCCCAGCGGGCAGGGCGAATGGATCTGCAGGAAGCTCGCGCCCTCGGTGTCCATGGCACGGCGTACTTTGTTGCGCAGGTCCGAGGGGTAGGCAACGGACGCGGTCGCGGCATAGGGAATGTGATGCGCGGCAATGATCGAGAGGATGTCCTTCTTCATGTGCCGCTTGCCCATGCGCACGGCACCTGGCGGTGAGGTGGTCGTCATCGCCGCATGCGGTGTCGAACCGGAGCGTTGGACTCCGGTGTTCATGTAGGCCTCGTTGTCGAAGCAGATGAAGAGCACGTCGTGCCCGCGTTCCATCATGCCGGACAGGGCCTGGAATCCGATATCGAAGGTTCCTCCATCGCCTGCGAAGGCCAGCACCTGGGTGGCGCGCCCCTGTTGCTTCAGCGCGGCCTCCATGCCGGCAGCGACCGCCGCCACGTTGCCGAATACCGAGTGGATCCAGGGCAGGCGCCAGGCGGATTGGGGCCATGGGGTGGTGAAGACCTCCAGGCAGCCGGTGGCGTTGGCGATCACGACATCCGGTCCCGCCGCCTCCGTAACCAGGCGCGCGGCCAGGGCCTCGCCACAGCCCTGGCAGGCGCGGTGGCCGGACTCCAGTCCGCGGAACCGGGGCTGCCGGGCGCGCAGGGCGTCCAGGGACTGCAGGGGCTGTTCGTTCATGGCCATTCCTCGAGTAACAGCGGATCTCAGCGGTCCGCCTCCGGCAATAGGGTAGTGTCGACGTCGATGATCGCGAAGCCGTGGCGCCGTTTTTCGCCCAGCACGGCATCGACCAGGCTCTTGTAGAGATCCAGGGTGAGGTCGCGGCCGCCCAGTCCGGCGGCAAAGTTGTGCACTCGCGGCGGCGCTTCCATCTCGATCAGCGCCGTCTGCACTTCCGGCCCAACGATGCCGCCGGCGCCGGGCGAGAGCGCACGCTCCAGCACGATCAGGGTATCGAGACCCTCGCAGGCCTTCCGCAGGGCCTGTGCCGGGAAGGGCCGGTAGCTGCGCAGCTTGATGAAGCGGGCGCGCGGCAGAGAGGGGTCGTTGTCCATCGCATCTTCGAGCGTACCGAGTACCGAACCAAGGGTCAGGATCCCGAGTCGCGCACCTGCGTCACCGCGCACTTCCAGCAAGCCCCCGCAGTGACGGCCGACGACCGCAGCCCATTCGTGGTCCGCCTGTTCGATCTCGGTCTGGGCCCGCATCAGGGCTTGGTGATGCGCGTGCCGGACCTCGCTGAAATGTTCGGGTGCCACCAGCGTACCCAGGCTGCGTGGATCGGCCGGATCGAGACCGTGGTGAAAACGGTACGCGGGCAGGAAGCCATCCACCTGTTCTGCACTCGGGAGATCCAGCGGCTCGAGCGTGTGGGTCAGGGTGAAGCCGTCCACGCAGACCATCACGGGCAATTCGCAGCGTTCGGCGATGCGGAAGGCTTGCACCGTGGTGTCGATCGCCTCCTGGTTGGTCGCGCAGTAGAGCTGGATCCAGCCGGCATCGCGGACGGCCATCGAATCCTGCTGGTCGTTCCAGATGTTGAGCGGTCCCGACAAGGCGCGGTTGGCACAGGTCATCACGAGCGGTACCCGCAGGCCGGCGATGTCGAAGAGGACCTCGGCCATCAGCAGGATGCCCTGCGAGGCGCTCGCGGTGTAGGCGCGGGAACCGGCGACGGCGGCACCCAGCGCGACCGAGGCGGCGGAGTGCTCGCTCTCGACGCTGACCATTTCGCAGTCCAGTTTGCCGTCGGCGACCAGCTTGGCGATGCCTTCGACGATGTGTGTCTGGGGCGTGATGGGGTAGGCCGCGACCACCTGCGGGCGGCACAGGGCGATCGTCCGTGCAAGGGCTTGGGACCCCTCAAGCGCTAACGCCATTTGCCACCTCCCGCCAGCGACCGGCTTCGACGGTCGCGGCGGCAGCCTCGACCAGTTTCTGATTGTTTTCGAGCACCGGGCCCTTGAATCGCTCGGCGAGGGCGTCGAGCAGCGCCGAGAGCGGCATCAGCTCGGTAAGCGTGATGAACGCCGCCAGCAGGGCCGTGTTGGGAACCGGGCGACCGATGTGCTCCATAGCCAGGCGGGTGGCTGGCATGGTGATGATCTCGTTGTCTCCCGAATCGTCGATTTTGGCTTCGGCCCCGTCGACCAGTATGGTGCCGTGCGCCTGCAGGCCGGCGAGCGTGCCGGGAACCTCGAGCAATGCCGGATCCTGGACGATCAGAAACGACGGTTCGCGCACCTGGCAGCGGCGCCGTATGGGCTGCTCGTCGATGCGCACGAAGGCCGCAACGGGCGCGCCCCTGCGCTCCGCGCCGAAGGCGGGAAAGGCCTGGGCGTAGCGCCCGCCGTCGATTGCGGCGGAGGCGAGCAGGTAGGCCGCAACCACGTTGCCCTGCCCGCCGCGGCCATGAATCCTGATTTCGAGCATAACTGGTGTCCATCCCCTTGCATGTCGATGCACTGTCGGCCGGCGCCGGCACGCGACAGCGGTGGCTGTTCCAAATGCGAATCCCGTTGTCACGGGTGTAACCTTCGTTCTGGTCCGCGGCACGCGCCGGCTGCCGGATCCTGCCAGGCCACGGGGACTGAGATTAGCAGACCGGCGGGCGGATTGCGTCAGGGCAGCGGGCCGTGATCCGATCGACCGTACCGGTCCTCCTCGCTCGCGGCGTTGAGGAATCCGGGGAGTGGAAGGCTCTGTGCAGAGCCGACTGGATTACCGACCGGACGCCGGGTCCCGGACCCCGGGTCGCTGCAAAAAATCGAATGGTTCTTTCTTTGCTGAACGGAAGCGCTACCATTAGGACATGGTCGAGAAAAAGCTTTTCACGGGCGAGATGATCAACGCGTCCGCCAGTGAGTATTGTGCATCCATGGGGACCGAGTTGAGCGACTACGAACTCAGGGGCGTCTTCATCAAGGGCGGCTACAGCGGCAGCACGATCTTCGAGAGCTTTCGCAGGGACGTGCCGCCCGAGGCGGAGGTCGTGACCGACGTGCGTTACCTGGGCACCGTGACCGGGGAGAGTTTCTTCTACGCGGCCCGGCGTCTGGAGGTCATGATCGGCACGGCCCTGATCCGCAGAAAGCCCTGAAGCAACCGCGTTCGCGGCGAATTGCGTCGTTCGGGCCTCGGGTGCACGGTCACGGGGTTTGTCCGCTGCGGTTCGGTTTCGCCTCGCGGCACCCTGCCGCGCCCGGCATGCGAAGCGCCTTTTGCGCTATCTTTGTGGTGATGAGTCCTCCCTTTCGGCCGGCAGGCCCTCTGAGGCAACGCTGATGGCAGCGACCATGGACGATGTACGCGCGATGCTCGAACGGCTGGTGGCCTTTGACACCGTTTCGCGCAACTCCAACCTGGATCTGATCGACTTCGTCAAGGGCTGGCTCGCCCGGCACGGCGTCGATTCGCTCCTGGTTCGGAGTGACGACGGCGGCAAGGCGAACCTGTTGGCCACCGTTGGCCCGGCCGTGCCGGGCGGCGTGGTGCTGTCGGGCCACACCGACGTGGTCCCGGTGGAGGGGCAACCCTGGACCAGCGACCCGTTCCGTGTTGTGGAGCGCGAAGGCCGCCTGTACGGGCGCGGCACCTGCGACATGAAGGCCTTTCTGGCCATCGCGCTGGCACTGGTTCCCGACATGCGCGGTCTGAGGCGGCCGATTCACCTGGCCCTGAGTTATGACGAGGAGGTCGGTTGCCGGGGAGCTCCGCGGCTGATCGATACGATGCTCGAGCAACTGCCGCGGCCCGCCGCGGTGATCGTCGGCGAGCCCACGGAAATGCGGGTGGTCAGTGCCCACAAGGGCATCGCCGTGCTGCGCACCGTGGTCACGGGACACGAGGCGCACTCCAGCCAGACGCATCGCGGCGTCAGTGCGGTCACCACCGCCGCGCGCCTGATCGCCCATCTCGATGATCTCGCCAACCAGCGCGCCGAACACGGGCCGTTCGCGGCCGGGTTCGAACCACCGTATACGACCATCCACGTGGGTACGGTGCACGGGGGTACCGCCGTCAACATCATTTCCCGCGAATGCAGCTTCGAGTGGGACGTCCGCTCTATCCCGGAAGACGGTCCCGAGGCCATCCTGGAGGGTTTCCGGGAACACTGCCGGACGGTGGTCGAGCCGCAGATGCGTGTCGTCGGACCGGGCAGCAGGGTCGCTACGGAGCTCTTGGTCGACGCGCCGGCGCTGGCACACGAAGACCTCAATCCCGCGATCGAATTGGCGTGCCGGTTGGCCGCCGTGGATACTACCGTACGGGTTCCCTTCGCGGCCGAGGCGGGCCTGTACCAGCGTGCCGGTCTACCGAGCGTGATCTGCGGTCCCGGGTCGATCGACCAGGCGCATCAGCCGGACGAGTTCATCACCCTGGAACAGGTACGGGCCGGGCTGGGCTTCCAGCGCAGGTTGATCGAGGCTTTGTCCTGACCCCTGCGGCTCATCATCCCATCACAGGTGCCGGTGCCCATGCCAGATCCGAAGAGCAGCGATCCCGATAACTTCACACGCCGCATTCCCGAGGGTGACGACCGCGGGCGCCTGGTCTGCGACGACTGCGGATTCATCCAGTACGAGAACCCTCAGATCGTGGTCGGCAGTGTGGCCTCCTGGGAGGGCCGGATTCTCCTCTGCCGACGGGCCATTCCGCCGCGCGAGGGGTACTGGACGCTTCCCGCCGGGTATCTGGAGCTCGGGGAAAGCGCGGAGGCGGGTGCGATGCGGGAAGCCTGGGAAGAGGCGCGGGCCGATCTCGAAATCGACCAACTCCTGGCCATCTACTCGATTCCCCGGATCAGCCAGGTGCAGCTGATCTACCGAGCCCGGCTGAAGAGCCCGGCAGTCGAAGCCGGTCCCGAGTCCCGGGAAGTGGGGCTGTTCCGGTTCGACGAGATTCCAACGGATGAGATCGCCTTTCCCTCGGTTCACTGGGCCCTGAAGGATTACCGCGAAACCCTGGATCAGGCCGTGCTCGCCCCCCGTACGGCGCCTGTCGTGAAAGCGCCTCCGATCGCGGTACCCGGAGAGCCGGACCGCAACTGACACCGTGCCTGCCCGCCCCGGAGCGGCCTCATTCACTGTGCATCTGAACAGTGGGTGGTCTTACCTAGGGTATCCCCTGTCTTACCCGGGCCTCTGCCGGGGAGTAGCTTTTTTGGACAGGAACCGGAAAGCGCATCGGGAAGAGCGTGAACCTGGATCCCCGGAGAATCCCGAGGAGGTGGCGACAGTGGAACAATTTGACGAAGATTGCATCTGGTTCCGGGCCGATGTCTGGCTGGACACCGGTGTGGGTGACCCGATCAAGGTGCAGACGCGTAAGTTGTGCCGCAGCGGCGCCTTCCTGGAATATTCGGGACCGATCACCGGTCGCTCGGTGGGAATCGTCTTCCCGGAACCGGGGATGCGCGGGGGCGGGCGGCACGTCCATGGCATGGTGGCAGGGCGCTGGCCCGACGGGATATGGATACGCTTCAGCCAGGATCTCCGTTCTTCCTCGGAGATGTTGATGCGTAACGGGCTGGCCCAGGAAGCCCGCGCGTCCAGCCACCACCTCCGAGTTTTGCGGTGATGCCTGGCCTGTCGATCAGAGGGTCAGGGGAAAATCCCCGACGAGGGCGCCAGGGAGCAGGGCGGTGCTGGTGGAACGCTGCTCGTAGGTGCTGGTGTTGGTCAGGAGTTCGCGCTCCTGTGTCAGGTCCAGCAATCCGTCACCGAGCAGATCGTAAAGACTGACGTCGAAACGCATGGGTTCGACCGGCGCACGCATCTCCCCGTCCTCGACCCGGAGACAGGCATAGCGGGTCATTCCGGTGACCGCACAGCGGGCGTGGTCCGACAGGTTGCCGTACCACAGGTCCGAGATCAGCAGGCCGTCGCCGACCAGGGCTGCGGCATCGGCGATGGCCAGATGGCCGGCACCCATTTCCAGGCTCGCGGGACGTTCCGCCGCCGCGTTCACGGGGACGCCGTATTCGCGGCCGGAGCGTGCATCGGCAAGGCTTTCCCGAAAAAGCCCCGCCTCGATCAGGGGCACCCGTTCAGGGAGTGGAAAGCCTTGCGGACCGAAGCGGGGCGCCGTCCCGCCAGCGCAGTGTTCGACGAGTTCCACGGAAGGATTCAGCGAGGTCTCGCGGTCCGCGAGCCGCAGCAGCGGTGTCTGGCGCGTACGCAGCGCGCGCAGGCCGAAGCCCTGCCACGCAACCACGCCAAGGATCTCGGCCAGGGCCGCGGGCGCCAGGTAGACGCGATATGCCCCTGGAGGGAGGACCAGCGCCGGGCGGGCCATGATGTCCAACTGGCTCCTCGCCATCGCGATGCGGGCAGCCAATGTGTCCGCATCCCAGTCGCTTCCGGCGTAGCGGCCTTTCACCGCCTTGTCCGCGCGCTGGTACAGGCTCCAGTCGAAGGTGAAGCTCTCGGCCTGGAACCAGTGCCACTGACCGGAGGAGCCGGCGAATCCCCGGTACAGGTTGCCCGCAGCCCAGTGTCCCACCAGGTCGAGGCCGTCCGCGCTTTGCCTGAGGGTGGCGAGTACTGCGTCTGCCTCGGGCAGCCGGCCCGGACGGATATCGTGGCTCCGAACGGCCTCCGTTGCATAGGACAGATAGGGATCCTCAGGCACCAGTGGCAGGATCCCGCGCAATTCCGTGAGCAGGGAGCGCAGCGCCGCGGCATCCGTGTCGGGCTCCCCGGACAGCGCCAGGGCGGCCTCGACATGCCGGCCACCGCGAATCAGGTCCAGATTGAGATGGGCCTGGGACACATGGCCCGCCTGCCGCACGCGGCTACCGTTCAGGCGCAGGAAGTCCGACTCCTCCGCCTCGAGGTAGGCGGTGAACGCTTCCCCCGGATCCAACAGTTCCTGCAGGTGCCCGGCAGCACGTTCCAGGATGGCACGCATCAGGAACCGCCACCGCCGAACACGGCGACATTCCGAAACAGGCAGGGCGGGGAGGCATGACCGACCGCGATCATCTGGTTGGGCTCGCCTTTGCCGCAGGTGCCGACACCCATCACGCGGAAGCTCTCGGCGTTACCGACGCCCGCGAGGCTGCGCCAGAAACCGGATGAGATGCCACGGTAACCCGGATTCCGGACCAGTCCTCGTCGTTCGCCGTCCTCGATGCGCCAAGCCATCTCGCAGCCGAACTGGAACTTGTTGCGGGAATCGTCGATGGACCAGGAACGGTTCGTATCCATCAGCACGCCCCGCTCGATCCGACCCACCAGCTCCTCCAGGCTACTGTCCCCGGGTTCCAGGTTCAGATTGGCCATGCGGTCGATCGGGGGGCGGTTCCAGGAACTGGCACGCGCGCAGGCGACTCCGGGCAACCCGGAGCGGGCTTGGGATGCGGCGCCACCAAGACCGCGCAGGAGGATGCCGTCGCGGATCAACCAGTCCCTTTCGGCCCGCGTGCCGGCGTCGTCGTAGGCGTACGAGGCGAGTTCGCCGGGCACCCCGGGATCGAAGGTCACGTTGAGCAAGTCCGAGCCGTATCGGTACGTTCCGAACATGTCCGCGGTCACGAAGCTGGTGCCGGCGTAGTTGCGTTCGTCGCCCAGAATGCGATCCAGTTCCAGCGGGTGGCCGATGCTCTCGTGAATCTGCAGCGTCATCTGCCCCGGCATCAGCAACAGGTCCATGGTGCCGGTCGGGCATTCCGGCGCATCGAGCAGGGCCAGCGCCTCGCCGGCGAGGCGCTCGGGCTGCTGATCGAGTTCCAGGATGTCGAGCCGCTCCAGTCCTCCCTGGCCGCCCAGATCCGGCCCGAAGCTGCGTATCTGGGTCTCGCTGCCACGGTTCGCCACTGCCCTCAGCCAGGGCATGAGCACGTGCTGTCGCTGCCGGATCTCCCCACCGCTGGCAGACACCAGCAGGGTCTCACGGTCGTGATAGGCGAGACCCGCCGACCAATCGATGATCGCATCGTGGATCTTCATGCGTAGCGCCAGGTCCAGCAGGCGCTCCAGTTTCACCCCGGTGTCCAGGCTGTGCCAGGGTTTCGCCAGGGGGGATCGGTAGGTGCCGTGGGCGGTGACGCGCGGGAGTTGGGCGGGATCGACCAGTTGCAGGTCAGCGGTGCGACGGGCCCAGGCGCGGGCGCGTTCCGTGGCCACCCGGAGGCCGGCTGCTGAGAGGTCGGTGGTCGCCCCGTAGCCGACGCCGCCTGCCTCGATCACGGTGACCATCACGCCACTGTCCCGTGAGAGCCGGATGGGCTCGACGACGCCACGGCGCACGGACAGCGTCTCCGCCGAGTCGTCCACCAGGCGAAGCGACCAGTCGTCCACGGGTGGCGCCATCGCGCGGAAACGCCGCGCCGCAGCGTGGAGCCGTTCCTGGCCTTCTGTACTCATGGCCTGCGCCTGCTGGCGTTGGTGTCGCGGAGCACGTCTCTGTGCCGGGTATCCGGGATTTCGAGCAGGCGTGCCTCGGGGGTCAAGCGGGGCTGGACCTCGGCATCGGGCAGGTTCCGGCGCCGCACCTCCTGGCGCAGCCGCAACAGGTAACCCGCCACTGCGCCGCCGGAGGAACTGATCAGGAGCACACCCAGAGAGAGAAACTGGGTCAACAGCAGGAGCGTCCCCAATCCGGCGATGCCCGCAAAAGCCGAGTACAGCTTAACGTTGGATCGGCTTCGGATCCGGTTCGTCTCGCGCTGAACCTGCCGGTGCATGTTCTGCACCGCCTTGACGCGCTGTTCCGCAGTAAGCCGCTTGTGCCGCTCCCGCTCTTTTGCCAGGTGGTTCTCGGCGCGGAGCAGGGCTTCTGCCTTGTGCCCACGGGCGATGGATGCCAGCCACAAGGCCGCGAACAGGGCGAGGGCGATTCCCAGGGCCGCGAAGGTCAGGGCGGCGTCGGTGGAGCCCGTGCGCCACCAAGCGTACAAGAGCAGGGCCGTGACCGCCTGTACGAGGACCAGGCCGAGAAACAATTTGAGCATCAGCGGGATGCGCACCCAGTTACTCAATCGCTTTTCCCTCCCGAATGCCGTTGCTGGATGATATTTCCGTTGCGGGTCCGGGACGCCGGACGATCGACCTTCCCCCGCCTGTTCAACCCGAGTCTAGCAGGTCGGGCAGGCGACCTCGGGCCGCGTCTGCGGACCCGCGCCGAACCTGTGCGAGAATGGCACGAGCGTGGTCAAACGGGCTTGGGTCAGTCAAGGCGCATGGACGAGAACGAGTTCAAGGGTATCTACAGCGGCTACGATACTCAGCGCTGTCACTTCAACAAGGCGATTCTGCTCGGGTGCGCCGGGTGCAGCCGTTCGCAGCGCGTACTGATCGCGGAGCGCGAGGCGATCAGTTGCCAGTCGCGGGCGGGACACGCCCGTTGCGGAGAGGTCCTGATGACGCTGCGCGAAAAGGCGGTCTTTGCGCTGGGGATGACTCAGCCCGGGCAGCGTCTGCCGCACGGCAAGGAAGTCAAGGTCGAGTGCGGCGGCCTGGGGGCTTTGGCGCGCCTGGCCGGCGCGTCGGAGCCGGAGGACATCGACGGCGTGCTCCAGACGGTGACCAAGCAGTTCGGCACGCCGGCGGAGCTTCCCTACGGAGACGTCGTGCGCTCGATCAGCCTTTACTCGCTGCGCAAGCGCAGCCGTGGGAGTCGCGGCGAATGATCGCTGCGATGGCTTGACCAGGGCCCTTGACTGCCGGTGCATGAATCACGGCGGTGACGCCCCTATACTGTCGGGAGTCGGCATGCGGCCGAACGCCGGGCGTGCCCGGTATCACTGTCCTTTACAAGGAGTTGAACGCGATGAACATCACGCTGAGTCTCGCCCCGATCGTGTCCCTGATTGCCGGTATTCTGATCCTGCTCGTTCCCCGCCTGCTGAACTATATCGTTGCCATCTACCTGATCGTGATCGGTCTCATCGGGCTGTTCAACGGTGGCCACATGAATTTTTAGGCCTTGCTTTTTTCTGCGGTGCCCGCCGGCGTAGCGGCCCGTGCCGGGAGCGGCGGGAACCGTATTAATCCCCATGGCCGTATTGGTGTTTTTTGGCGCAGGATGGGGGCGGTTCCGGTCTTTTCCGACTGCCTGGAAACATGCGATTCCATCGGAGAACGTGCCGGAATCGTGGCCTCCTCAAACCATCTCACGAGGTGCATGCATGAATCGCAATGCTGTGGTGACACGTTTTCTGGCCTTCTTCTGCGCACTGGCCCTGTTTGGTGCAAGCGTGAATCCCCTCTATGCATCGATGCTTGGGACCGGTGCGCTAATCTCAGCTGAACAGGCGGGAGGGGATCGGGAAAGGCTTCTCGGGATGTTGGAGCGTGACGAGGTTCGGGGCCAGCTGCAGGCCATGGGTGTCAGCGCGGACCTTGCGGCCGAGCGTGTCGCCCGCATGACCGATGCGGAAGTGCGCATGCTGAACGAGCGTCTGGACGAGTTGCCGGCAGGAGCCGGGGTTCTCGGTGTGCTCGTGTTCCTCTTCCTCCTGTTCGTGATCACCGATGCCCTCGGAGTCACGGACATCTTCCCGTTCGTGAAGGCGCAGTAAGCTCGCGCAGTCGCTTCGGCCCGCGCGCGGTCTCCGCCATCCAAGCGGCCCGCGCAGGGCGACACAGCGCAGCGTTGTCCCCGGCACGTCTGACGATGAAAAGCCGCAAACTGTAGGTCGGGTTAGCCCAAAGGGCGTAACCCGACGTGCCGGGGTGCCGGGGACGATGCTGGTTTGCAGCCTTGGGTGGGCGCGAGACCCGTAGGGTTACGCTGCGCTAACCCGACCTACAGAACTTCTGCCTTACGGGTGGGCGGCGTGCGGTTCGGTGGTTAACCGGCCGGAGTCGAGCATTTCCAGGACCGCCGCGGCGATCCGTTGATCGGCGCCGCCAGAACCCAGTTGTTCCCGCACCTGCTTCAGGGATTCCCGGATCCGGTCCAGTTCTTCCGGATGATCCAGCCAGTTCAGCGCCTCGGCACAGAGCGCTTTTGGGTTGGCGGCACCCTGCAGCCGCTCCGGGACTAGCCGTTTCCCTGCGACGATGTTCACCAGCGCGATGTGCGGAACGCGCACGAGGCGTGAGAACACGGCGTAGCTGAGGGGCGCCACCCGATAGATCACGATCATCGGAGCCTGCAGGAGTCCGGCCTCGAGGGTTGCAGTGCCGGAACTGATCAGCAGCAGATCGCTGCAGGCCATCACATCCCGGGCTCGGCCGCTGCCGGTGAGCAGGGTCAGCGGTAGCCCGTCGCGTGGCGCCGCGTCGTCGAGCATCTGGGCATTCACCCCCGATGCGAGCGGCACAACAAAGTGCAGGTCCTGGCGATGGGCCTGCAGGCAGCGTGCAGTCTCGGCCAGCACCGGCCAATGACGGCGGATCTCGCCCGATCGCGAGCCAGGCAGAAGGCCGATCAGCCGCTGACCCGGCGCCAGACCGAGTTCGGCGCGCAGGTCGCGATCGCCAGCGGCGACCTGGTCGACCAGCGGGTTGCCCACGTAGCGCACCGGAATGCCGTGTTCCTCGTAGATCGCCTGTTCGAAAGGGAACAGCACGGCCATCGCGTCGACGCTGCGCTTGATCCGGTGAATGCGCTGCTGACGCCAGGCCCAGATCTGCGGGCTCACGTAGAACAGGACCGGTATGCCCAGGCTGCGCGCGTGGGCGCCGAGTCGGAGGTTGAACTCGACGTAGTCGACAAGGACCAGGAGATCCGGCCGGGTCGTTTCCAGGTGCCGCTGCATCCTTCGCAACAGCCCCCGGAGACGGGGATACTGGATGATGACCTCCCACAGGCCCATCACCGCGAGTTCGGACACGTCGATCAGCGTTTCCGTGCCGGCCGCACGCATCTGTTCTCCGCCCATGCCGGTAAAGGTGAGGCCGGGCCGCAGGGCGTGGGCGGCGCGTATCATCCCCGCGGCGAGGTTGTCGCCGGAGGTCTCGCCCGCACAGACGACGATGTGGGCTCCGGGCATGTCAGCGCCCAAGCGCGTCAGGGTGCGTCATCGGCAGGCGTGTCCGTCCGGTTCGGATTCAGTACCGCTCAGCCCAGCGCCGCGCGGATACGTTCCCCGATGAAGTCGATCTGGGCATCCTCCAACTCCGGAAACACCGGCAGGGAAAGGCAGCGGGCCGCCACGGACTCGGAGACCGGCAGACTCGGGGGCGCCTTTTCGCGACGATCGAAGGCTGCCTGGCGGTGCAGGGGAATCGGATAGTAGACCGCATGCCCGATGTCCGCCGCCTGCAATGCCTTCATGATCGCTTCGCGATGGTCGGTCAGCACGGTGTACTGGTGGTAGACGTGGACCCCGATGCCATCCTCGTACGGGATCTCGACGTCAAGGTCTTCGAGCACCTCGGCGTAGCGTGCTGCCACACGGCGCCGCGCCTGGTTGAACTCGTCGATGCGCTTGAGCTTGACGCGGAGGATGGCAGCCTGGATCTCGTCGAGCCGCGAGTTGTAGCCGATCTCGTCGTGATGGTAGCGGACCTTGGAACCGTGGTTGCGCAGTTTCAGCAGGCGTTCCGCAGCGGGGGTGCAGTTGGTGGTGACGAGGCCGCCGTCGCCGTAACCGCCCAGGTTCTTGCTCGGGAAGAAGCTGAAGCAGCCGAATGCGGTTGCGCTGCCCGTCTGCACGCCGCTGATGTGTGCACCGAAGGACTGCGCGCAGTCCTCGATCAGCAGCAGCAGATGATCCTCTGCCAGGCGGGTCAGCGCCGGCATGTCCGCCGGTTGCCCGAACAGGTGGACCGGGAGGATGGCGCGCGTGCGCGGCGTGATCGCCGCGGCAACGGCCTCCGGATCGATGTTGAAGGTACGCGGGTCGATGTCGACGAAGACCGGTTCCGCGCCGACATAGCGGATGGCTTCCGCAGTAGCAATGAACGTGAACGGGGTGGTGATGATTTCATCCCCGGGACCGAGATCGGCGGCGCGCAGGGCCAGATGCAGTGCGTCGGTCCCGGACGCGCAGGTCACGGCATGCGTCACGCCAAGATACTCCGCGAGTTCAGACTCCAGAGCCTGGACGTTGGGCCCGAGGATGAACCGCGTACTCTCGAGCACTTCGGCAATGGCCGCGTCGATTTCTCCACGCAGGTCGTGGTACTGACGTTGCAGATCGACCATCGGAATCATTCGTCATCTCCCGCGCTGCTGCGGTTTGAAGCCTTGGTCAGCACATTCAGGTTGGCGTAGACCAGGTCGGTGATTTGCGTCGCTGCTTCCAGTGCGCGTTGCCCGGCCCGCCCGCTGACGACCACGGGGTGTTCGCCGCGCACTGCGCCAACGAAGGACTGAATCTCGGCAAGCAGGGCGTCCGAGGCGTCGAACGCCCATTCCTCGCTGTCGATCTCGGGTACCCCGGTGGCCGGATCGTCGTCGCCGAGATGATGCACGGCAAGGACACGGTTCTGGAAATCCACCGAGGCATAGCCGTGCGGCTGGAAGATTCGCATGCGTCGTTCGGACTTGGTGCTGACCCGACTCGAGGTGACATTGGCGACGCAGCCATCGGCAAATTCGAGACGGGCGTTGGCGATGTCGATGTCGTGGGTCACGATGCTTGCGCCCGACGCGCGGACGTCGGTCAGGGGCGAATCCACCAGTTCCAGGATGATGTCGATGTCGTGGATCATCAGGTCCAGCACGACCGAGACATCGGTGGCGCGGGGCTTGAAGGGAGCCAGCCGGTGGCATTCGATGAAGCGCGGATGCAGCGGGTTTTCCATGAGCCGCTGTAGCGCCGCATTGAAGCGTTCCAGGTGACCGACCTGCAGCACCACCCCGCGCTCCTCGGCCAGCTGGTTCAGTGCCTCCGCCTCCTCGATGGTGGTGGTGATCGGCTTTTCCAGTAGCACGTGACAGCCGACGTCGAGAAAGTCGCGCGCGATCGCGTAGTGCAGCGTGGTCGGCGCGACGATGCTGACCGCATCGACCTTGCCGAGCAGATTGCGGTGATCCAGTACCGCCTCGCAGCCATGTTGGGAGGCGATCTCCTGCGCCGTGGCGGCGTTGCTGTCGACCACCGCCACCAGTTCGGTGTCCGGTATCTGGGCGTACTTGGCCGCGTGCCATTTTCCCAGGTGGCCGACGCCGATGACGGCACAGCGGAGTGGTGGAGTAAACATGACGGTCCCCGTCGGGTTGTGATCAGCTGCTGTGGTAGTGTAGCGCGCCGAACCGATTGGCATGTGGGTCGGGCGGCTACCCACCTGCCACGCTCGGCGGGGCGTAGTGTACTCAATCCTGGTGGGGTTGGTGCGGGCACGCAGGAGGATGAAGGGGCGATGCAGCGGGACAGTGCGAACGGGATTCCGGCGGGGCTGCGCAGCGCCGGCGTGGACGAGGTCGGCCGCGGGCCACTCGCGGGCCCGGTGGTTGCCGCGGCCGTCATCCTGCCGCGAGGGTACGCGCTGACCGGGCTGACCGATTCCAAGCGTCTGTCCGCGCGCCGGCGCGAGGCGCTCGCGGCCATCCTTCGCGAAGAGGCCGAGTGCTGGGCGCTCGGCAGTGCCAGTGCCGGGGAAATCGATGTGCTGAATATCCACCACGCCACCCTGCTGGCAATGCGTCGGGCGGTGCTGGCGCTGCCGTGGGCGCCGGAGCACCTGGCGGTCGATGGCCGCTTCACGCCGGAGGGTCCCTGGCGTGCCACCGCGGTGGTCGGGGGCGACGCCAGCGTGCCCGCGATCAGCGCCGCTTCGATCATCGCCAAGGTGGCCCGCGATGCGTTGCTGGCGGAACTGCACGGACAGTATCCGGCCTACGGCTTCGATTGCCACGCCGGGTATCCCACGCCCGCCCATCTCGCGGCCCTGACCGAATACGGGCCATGCCCGGAGCATCGCCGCAGCTTCGCGCCCGTGGCACGCTGCCTGCGCAACTTCGCGGCCCCGGGTTCAGGGCAATGACCGGATTCGTTCATCTACGTCTGCATTCCGAATATTCCCTGGTGGATGGCCTGGTGCGCCTGAAGCCGCTGGTGGCGAAAGTGACGCAGAGCGGGATGCCGGCCGTGGCCGTGACCGATCACTGCAACCTGTTCGGCCTGGTCAAGTTCTACAAGGCCGCGATCGTGGCCGGCGTGCAGCCGATCGTCGGCGCCGACATGCTGGTGCGTGACACACGGTCGGACGGCTCCCTTGCGCGGCTCACCCTCCTGGCGCAGAACGCGCAGGGATACCGGCACCTGACCCGCCTGATCAGCCGGGCCTGGCAGGAGGGACAAGACAAGGGGGTGCCCCGCATCGACATGGCCTGGCTGACGGGTGCCACGGATGGGCTCATCGCCCTGTCGGGCACGATCGATGGGCTCTTCGTGCAGGGCTCGGGGAGCCCGGTCGCGCTGACCGAGGAGGTCCTGGGACCCTGGCGGGCCTTGTTCCCCGAACGCTTCTACCTCGAACTCACCCGAACCGGGCGCCCGGGCGAAGACGCCTGGATCGCCACCGCCCTGGCGGCGGCGGAGGCCTTCGGTCTCCCGGTGGTCGCCACCAACGACGTTCGCTTCCTGGCCGCGACCGATTTCGAGGCGCACGAGGCCCGGGTCTGCATCCATGACGGGGTTGTGCTCGCCGATCCGCGCCGCGTCCGCCGCTATAGCGACCAGCAGCACCTGCGCAGCCCCGAGGAGATGGCAGAACTCTTCGCCGACATCCCGGAGGCCCTGGCGAACACGGTGGCGATTGCCCGGCGCTGCAGCGTACGCCTGTCGCTGGGGCATTCGGTGCTGCCCGAATTCCCGGTGCCCAACGGGCGCTCGGTGGAGGATCATCTGCGCCTGACTGCGCACGATGGGCTGCGCGCGCGCCTGGAGCGGCAGCGTTTCGCGGAGGAGTCCGCCTACACGGCGCGGCTCGAGCGCGAACTCGACGTGATCTGCCAGATGGGCTTCCCCGGGTATTTCCTGATCGTCGCCGACTTCATCCGCTGGGCGCGCGAGAACCGGATTCCGGTGGGGCCGGGGCGCGGTTCCGGAGCGGGATCCCTGGTGGCCTATGCGCTGGGAATAACCGACTTGGATCCATTGCGTTACGATCTTCTCTTCGAGCGCTTTCTTAATCCAGAACGCGTCTCGATGCCGGACTTCGACATCGACTTCTGTATGGATCGCCGCGACCGCGTGATCGATTACGTCGCCGACCGTTACGGCCGCGACAGGGTTTCGCAGATCATCACCCACGGGACCATGGCGGCCAAGGCGGTCGTCCGGGACTGCGGCCGCGTGCTGGGTCACGGCTACGGCTTCGTCGACCGCATTGCCAAGCTGATCCCGTTCGAACTGGGGATGACGCTCACCCGGGCGCTCGAAGAGAGCGAGGACCTGAAGGCCCAGTACGACGAGGACGAGGAGGTGCGCGGCATTCTGGACCTGGCGCTGAAGCTCGAGGGCCTGACCCGCAACGCCGGCAAGCACGCGGGCGGGGTCGTGATCGCGCCCTCGGCGCTGACCGATTTCTCGCCGCTGTACTGCGAACCCGGCGGCGGCTCCCTGGTGACCCACTTCGACAAGGACGACGTCGAGGCCGTTGGTCTGGTGAAGTTCGACTTCCTCGGCCTGCGCACGCTGACGATCATCGACTGGGCGCTGGAGGCGATCCGGCAGCTGCCCGGTGCCGAGCCCGTGGATCTGGACAGCATTCCGCTGGACGATCCGGCGGCCTTCCGCCTGCTGCAGGCGCACCAGACCACCGCCGTCTTCCAGCTCGAGTCGGGCGGCATGAAGGACCTGATCCGGCGGCTGCAGCCGGACAGCTTCGAGGACATTATCGCCCTGGTCGCGCTGTACCGGCCGGGCCCGCTGCAGTCGGGGATGGTGGACGACTTCATCGACCGCAAGCACGGCCGGGCCCGGGTCGAGTATCCGCACCCGGACCTGGAGCCGATCCTGAAGCCCACCTACGGCGTGATCCTGTACCAGGAGCAGGTGATGCAGATCGCGCAGGTGCTGGCGAGCTACACCCTCGGCGGCGCAGACCTGCTCCGCCGTGCGATGGGCAAGAAGAAGCCCGAGGAAATGGCCAAGCAGCGCGAGATCTTCGTCCAGGGAGCGCTGGCCCGCGGCGTGGCCGAGCAGACCGCGACCTACATCTTCGACCTGATGGAGAAGTTCGCCGGCTACGGGTTCAACAAGTCGCACTCGGCGGCGTACGCGCTGCTCGCCTACCAGACCGCCTGGCTCAAGGCGCATCACCCGGCCCCGTTCATGGCGGCGGTGCTGTCCGCGGACATGGACAACACCGACAAGGTGGTCGGCCTGATCGAGGAATGCCGCAGCCTTGGGCTGCGCGTCGTGCCCCCGGACGTGAACCGTTCGGCCTATCGCTTCGCGGCAGTGGATGCACAGACCATCGTCTACGGCCTCGGGGCAATCAAAGGGGTCGGGGAGTCCGCGATCGATACCCTGCTTCGCGCGCGCGATGGCGGGCCGGACTTCCACAGCCTGGTGGATCTCTGCCAGCGGGTGGACCTTGGCAAGCTGAACAAGCGGGTCCTGGAGACGCTGATCCGTGCCGGGGCGATGGACGGCATTGGCGCCAACCGGGCCACGCTGCTGGCCGCCATGCCGCTGGCGATCGGAGCAGCGGAGCAGGCCGGGCGCAATGCCGCGCTGGGTGTGGTGGATCTCTTCGGGGAGCCGGCCAGTGCGGTATTGCCGGAACTCGCGACCCTCCCGGAAATGGACGACGAAGACCGACTGCGGGGCGAAAAGGAGACGCTCGGGCTCTACCTGACGGGGCACCCGATCGCTCGTTACCGGGAGGAACTGAAATGCCTGACCGGGACCTCGCTGCAGGGGCTGGAAGGCCGCCTGGAGAGTCGCCCGGACCAGCACCAGAACCAGCGCCGGAGGCGGCCGGAAACGGTACGGATCGCGGGCCTGGTGGTGGGCATCCGCATGCGCAACACGCAGAACGGACGCATGGCCATCGTCACGCTGGACGACCAGACCGGACGCGCCGAGGTGGTGCTGTTCAACGAGGATTATCGCGAGCACCAGGCGCGCCTGGTGCCGGATACGCTGATCGTCGCCGAGGGGAGTGTGACCCTGGACGATTACGCGGGCGGCATCCGCATGCGGGCGCAGCGCATCCTCACCCTCGACGAGGCCCGGGCCGAGTGGGCGCGGGTGCTTGACCTCAGCCTCGCAGCGCTGCGCTCGGAACAGGTCCGGTCGCTGCACCAGGTCATCACCCAATGTCCGTCCGGATCCTGCCGATTGCGCATGCGCTACCGTCGCGAGGACGCCTGGGTGGAACTGCAATTGCCCGACGATTGGCAGCTGCAGCCGGACGAACAGCTGCTGCGACGCCTGAGCGAGACCCTGGGACCCGAGAGCCGGGTCACGCTGGTTTACGGCGGCTCGGCTGCGCCCGGTACCTGAGCGGATGCCCGTCGTATTGGGTACAATCGGGAGTTTGAACGGTCAGAAACGGGACGTTTCATGAATCCGGATTTTCTCGATTTCGAACAGCCGATCGCCGAACTGGAGGCCAAGATCCAGGATCTGCGTTTCGTCAGTGACGATGCCGAGGTCAACATCCAGGAAGAGATTCAGCGTCTCGAGGACAAGTGCCTGGCGCTGACCGAGACCATCTTCAGCAAGCTGAAACCCTGGCAGGTCTCCCAGCTTTCGCGCCATCCGCGCCGCCCTTACACCCTCGACTATGTCCCGCAACTGTTCACCGAGTTCGTCGAGCTCCGTGGCGACCGGGCCTTTGCGGACGATTCCGCCATCATTGGCGGCCCGGCACGGCTGGAGGGTCGTCCGGTGATGGTGATCGGGCACCAGAAGGGGCGCCTGACCAAGGAAAAGGTCCAGCGCAACTTCGGCATGCCCCGGCCCGAGGGCTACCGCAAGGCCCTGCGCCTGATGGAAATGGCGGAGCGCTTCCGGCTGCCGGTGCTGACCTTCATCGACACGCCCGGCGCGTATCCCGGTGTCGGCGCCGAGGAACGCGGCCAGAGCGAGGCCATCGCCCGCAACCTGCTGGTCATGGCCCGATTGAACACGCCGATCATCGCCACGGTGATCGGGGAGGGCGGCTCCGGCGGCGCGCTGGCCATCGGTGTGGGCGATGCCACCATGATGCTCCAGTACTCGACCTACTCGGTGATTTCCCCGGAGGGTTGCGCGTCGATCCTCTGGAAGAGTGCGGACAAGGCCCCCGAGGCCGCGGAAGCATTGGGCATCACCTCCGAGCGCCTGCTCGAACTGGGACTGGTGGACCGGGTGATCGACGAGCCGCTCGGGGGCGCGCACCGTGCGCCGGAGATCATGGCGGCGCGGATCAAGTCGGCCCTGCTGGAGACACTGGAACAGCTGGACGGTCTGGATCCCGAGCGGCGCCTGGAACGCCGCTACCGGCGGCTGATGGACTATGGTGCCTTCCAGGAAGCCGGGTCCTGATCCGGTCGAGACCGCACTGGCGCGATTCCTGGCGGATCATCCCGATTGCGCGGGTCTGCGGGTAGCGTTCAGCGGCGGACGCGACTCCACGGTGCTGCTGCACGTCCTCGCGCGCCTCGAGCCTGCGCGCTCGGTGGTGGCGATTCACGTGCATCACGGACTGCATCCCCAAGCGGATGTCCAGGCCGATCATTGCCGGCGGTTTGCGGCCGAACTCGGTGTTCGCTTCGAGCTGCGCGAGGTCCGTCTCACGGGCAGACCGGAAGAGGGCGTCGAGGCCGCCGCGCGCCGCCTACGTTACCAGGCGCTGTCGCAGGAGGCCCGTTCCGGTGACTGTGTCCTGACCGCACACCACGCGAGCGACCAGGCGGAGACCTTCCTGCTCGCGGCGCTGAAAGGCAGCGGACCCGCCGGTCTTGCCGCCATGCCGAGGTTGCGGCGTCTCGGTGCAGGGTGGCTGGGCCGGCCGCTGCTGCCGGTCCCGGGCGAGTCGGTCGCCGCCTATGCGAGGCAGCACGGGCTCCGCTGGGTCGAGGACCCGAGTAACGAGGACACCCGGTTCGACCGGAATTTCGTCCGGCGCGAAGTGCTGCCCGTCCTCGCGTCGCGTTTCCCGGTTGCGCGCCGCTTGGGCGTGGCGGCAGATCTTCAGGCCGAGGCGATCGAGGTGCTCGACGGCCTGCTGGATCCGTTGCTCGACACCCTCGGCGGAGCGGTCGCGGACAGCCTTGATCTGGACGCACTGCTGGCCCATCCGGCGGTCCGCAGATCCTGGCTTCTGCGCCGGTTCATCGTCCGTTCCGGAGGCAGCCTCCCTCGACGCGGTCCGCTGCTCGAGTTTCTCCGCCAACTGGCCGAAGCCGGCGCGGAGGCCAGCCCTGCGTTGCACTGGGACGGCCTCAGCCTGCGGACCTACCGGGGCGTGCTGTACCTGCTGAAAGCTGCGGGGTATGGCGCGGCGGCCCTGTCGTCCGGGGAGGCGATCACGTGGCCGGACGGGGCCTCGGCACTGACGTTGCCGGATGGACGCGTGCTGACGGCGCGGCAACTTCAAGACGCGGGTATCGGCTCCAGTGGCGGTGTCCAGATCGATTTTCGCCGGGGCGGCGAGACGCTGCGCTCGGGCGGTGTCCGGCGCCCGCTGAAAGCCCTGCTGCAGGAGCGCGGGATTCCGCCATGGCGGCGGGCCGAGGTGCCGCTGGTCCGGGTGCACGGAGAGCTGGTTGCCGTATTGTGGGACGCCTGAGACAGCGGCACCATGGGCTGCCCACCGGAGCGGGCGGCTGCCGCGATTGAGCGCGGGGGGCCTTTTTGGTAACCTTCCGACGCGTTCCGGCACACTGCCGGTCGTACTTCCACGGGTGCCCACATGACGCGTTTCGTATTCATCACCGGAGGCGTGGTGTCGTCTCTGGGCAAGGGCATTGCATCCGCGTCGCTCGGCGCGATCCTCGAGGCGCGGGGCCTGAAGGTGACCCTGCTGAAGCTGGATCCCTACATCAACGTGGATCCGGGCACCATGAGTCCGTTTCAGCACGGCGAGGTCTTCGTGACCGACGACGGCGCCGAGACGGATCTGGATCTCGGGCACTACGAACGATTCGTGCGCATCCGCACCAGTCGCCGCAACAACTTCACTGCTGGCCAGATCTACGAGAACGTGATCCGCAAGGAACGCCGCGGGGATTATCTCGGTGGCACGGTCCAGGTGATCCCGCACATTACCGACGAGATCAAGCGCTCGATCCGCGCCGGCGCGGACGACGCCGACATCGCGCTGGTCGAGATCGGCGGCACGGTCGGGGACATCGAGTCGCTGCCCTTCCTCGAGGCGATCCGGCAAATGGGCGTGGAACTCGGGCGCGACAATGCCCTGTTCATCCACCTGACGCTGGTTCCCTACATCGCCGCCGCAGGGGAGATCAAGACCAAGCCGACCCAGCACTCGGTCAAGGAACTGCGCTCGATTGGCATCCAGCCGGATGTGCTGCTGTGCCGCGCCAACCAGCCGCTGCCGGAGGGGGAGCGGCGCAAGATCGCGCTGTTCACGAACGTCGAGGAAAAGGCGGTGATTTCGGCCGTTGATGTCGACAACATCTACAAAATCCCGCTCTGGCTGCATTCCCAGAAGCTTGACGAGATCGTGCTGCGCAAGCTCCATATCGAGGCGCCGCAGGCCGATCTCTCGGACTGGAAGCATGTGGTCAACGCGATGGAGTTTCCCGAGTCTGATGTCACCGTGGGGATGATCGGAAAGTACGTCGATCTCACCGAGTCCTACAAGTCGATCAACGAGGCCTTGACCCATGCCGGCGTCCACACGGGGACCCGCGTACGCATCCGCTACATCGATTCCGAGAAGCTGGAGGGGGCTCCGACGGGTGTCCTGCCCGAGCTGGCGGGCCTGGACGCCATCCTGGTACCGGGTGGTTTTGGCGAGCGCGGTGTCGAGGGCAAGGTCATGGCCGCGCGCCAGGCCCGCGAGCAGGGCATTCCCTATCTGGGCATTTGTCTGGGCATGCAGGTGGCCGTGATCGAGTTTGCGCGTGATGTCGCCGGGCTCGAGGGCGCGCACAGCACCGAGTTCGTACCCGATACCCCCCACCCGGTGATTGCGTTGATCACCGAGTGGCAGGACCGCGAGGGACGGATCGAACGCCGTGACGCGGATAGCGATCTGGGCGGCACGATGCGCCTGGGTGCCCAGACCGCATTGCTGGAAGGCGGGTCGCTGATGGCGCAGGCCTACGGTGAACTGCGTATCCAGGAGCGCCACCGGCACCGCTATGAATTCAACAATGCCTATGCCGATCGTCTGCAGGAGGCGGGTCTGGTGCTTTCCGGTCGATCGGAGGACGGCAGCCTGGTGGAGGCCGTCGAGCTTCGTGACCACCCCTGGTTCGTCGGCTGCCAGTTCCACCCGGAGTTCACGTCCACACCGCGGGGTGGCCACCCACTGTTCACCGGCTTCGTCAGCGCCGCAAGGCGCTTCCGGGAAACCAAGGCGGCGCTCGCCAAGCCGCCCACCGCGTGAGGGCGCCCATGGAACTCTGTGGCTTCGAAGTCGGCCTGGATCAACCATTCTTTCTCATCTCCGGTCCCTGCGTGATCGAGTCCGAGCAACTGGCGGTGGAGACGGCGGGAACGTTGCAGGCGATGGCGCGGGAGTTGGGAATCCCCTTTATCTACAAATCCTCCTTCGACAAGGCGAATCGCTCCTCCACCCAGAGCTTTCGTGGACTCGGGATTGAAAAGGGTCTTCAAATTCTTGAAAAGGTTAAGAAAGATCTGGGTGTACCTGTGCTGACGGACGTGCACGAGGACACACCACTGGATGAAGTCGCCGGCGTGGTCGATGTGCTGCAGACTCCCGCCTTCCTGTGCCGGCAGACCAACTTCATTCAGAACGTCGCGCGCCAGGGGCTGCCGGTGAACATCAAGAAGGGGCAGTTCCTCGCGCCCTGGGACATGGACAACGTGGTGGCCAAGGCCCGCGAGGTCGGGAACGACCGGATCATGGTTTGCGAGCGCGGCGTGTCCTTCGGCTATAACACGCTGGTCTCGGACATGCGCGGCCTCGCGGTGATGCGGCGTACCGGTTGCCCGGTGGTGTTCGACGCCACCCACTCGGTCCAGCAGCCCGGGGGGCTTGGCACGGCCTCGGGCGGTCAGCGCGAATTCGTGCCGGTGCTGGCACGAGCGGCCATCGCGGCCGGTGTTTCCGGTCTTTTCATGGAGACCCATCCCGATCCCGAGCAGGCCCTTTCGGATGGCCCGAATGCGTGGCCGATGCCGATGATGCGTGAGCTGCTCGAGACCCTGGTGATGCTGGACCGGGCAGTGAAGGCAAGACCCTTTGCGGAGACCGCCTTCGGGCTGGGCTGAAGATCCAGGGATTCCGATTTCATCCCGGCGGGTTCCCCTCGGGATCATGCCTTCAAGGAGAAAATGATGTCGAAAATTGCCGAGATTCGTGCCCGCGAGATTGTCGATTCACGGGGTAACCCGACCGTTGAGGCCGACGTGGTCCTGGATTCGGGCAACCGCGGACGCGCGGCGGTTCCTTCCGGCGCCTCGACCGGGGTCCGCGAGGCGATCGAGTTGCGTGACGGTGAGGCCCGCTACGGTGGCAAGGGCGTTCGGCGTGCGGTCGGACACGTGAACGGTGAGATCGCCGATGCCCTGCGTGGTGTGGAGGCCGATCAGGAGGCCGTCGACCGCCGCATGATCGAACTCGATGGCACCCCTACGAAGGAGCGCCTTGGCGCCAACGCGGTGCTGGCGGTGTCACTGGCCTTGGCCCACGCGCGGGCGGCCGATGCAGGGCTCCTGTTGTTCCGCAGCCTGGGCGGGCCGGAGGCGAATATCCTCCCGGTGCCGATGATGAACATCATCAACGGCGGCGCGCATGCGAACAACAGTGTGGATATGCAGGAGTTCATGATCGTTCCGGTCGGCGCGGGCAGTCTGACCGAGGCAGTCCGCTACGGTGCCGAGGTCTTTCACGCGCTGAAGAAGATCCTCGACGGGCGTGGGCTGGGGACAGCGGTGGGTGATGAGGGTGGGTTCGCCCCGGACCTGCCCTCGAACGCCGCAGCGGTGGAGGTGATCCTCGAAGCCATTCAGCAGGCGGGCTTCAGGGCCGGTGAGGACATCTGGATCGGACTCGATTGCGCGAGTTCGGAGTTCTACCGGGACGGGCGCTACCATCTGGCCTCGGAGGGACGCGACTTCTCCGCCGAGGAATTCACCGACTACCTCAGCCGCTGGGTCGACCAGTATCCGATCCTGACCATCGAGGACGGTATGGCCGAAGACGACTGGGACGGCTGGAAGGTGATGACGGAACAGTTGGGCGGGCGCGTCCAGTTGGTGGGCGACGATCTCTTCGTCACCAACACCGAGATCCTCAAGGAAGGCATCGACCGGGGCGTGGCCAATTCGATCCTGATCAAGGTGAACCAGATCGGGACCCTGACCGAGACCATGGAAGCCATCGCCATGGCCAAGGCCGCGAACTATACGGCAGTGATCTCGCACCGTTCGGGTGAGACCGAGGACGTGACGATCGCCGACTTGGCCGTCGCGACCGGCGTTGGGCAGATCAAGACGGGTTCGCTGTCCCGCTCCGATCGGGTCGCCAAATACAACCAGCTGATGCGGATCGAAGAGATGCTCGGCAGTGCGGCGCGCTATCCCGGGCTCAAGGCCTTCCCGGTGGCGGGTGCATGAGCGTCGCGGCGGCGTGGATTCGGGATGGTCTGGGGCAGCGGCGCGAGTGAATGCTCGCTGGGGCCTGCGAGTCCGGAATTCCGGAGAGGGGCGATCCTGAATCCGCAGCCTTCGGCCGCACGGAGCCGGGCGCGCGCGCGCCCCGGTCTGGCTGAGCGCATCCGCGCCGGCGCGGCTCGGCGCTGATGCGCTGGCTCACCGCGATTCTCCTGGCTGCCCTGCTGGGCCTGCAATGGTCGTTGTGGTTTGGGGAAGGAAGTTGGCGGTACGTGCAGGAGTTGCGCGAGGTGCAGCGTCTTCAGGAGATCGAGAACGAGAGGCTGCGGAGTCGGAACCGGGCCCTGGAGGCGGAGGTCGAGGATCTGAGGAGCGGGTCAGAGGCGGTCGAGGAACGTGCGCGGCGCGACATGGGCATGATCCGCGAGGACGAGGTGTTTTTTCTCCCGGTGGATCCTCCCAGCGGGACGGGCCCCGGAGTTGGGCGCGACCGTGACTGAGCCCCGGGCCCCATCGTTCTGGGTCTTGATCCCGGCGGCAGGCGTGGGACGACGCATGGGCACCGGTCGTCCCAAGCAGTTCCTGACGCTGGGGGCGCGAAGCGTGCTGGGGCACACGCTCGGCATCTTCCTGGAGCACCCGGGTATCCGTGGTGTGGTGCTGGTGCTGGGGCGTGATGTCGACCCCGATGCGGTCGATCTTCCCGCGACCGGTGGGCGGCTTTTTTGGGTGGCGGGCGGGGAGGAGCGTGCGGACTCGGTGCGCAATGGCCTGGATTTCCTTGCACAACAGGCTGCACCGGACGACTGGGTGCTGGTTCACGATGCGGCACGGCCCTGTCTTCCGACCGAGGATCTGGAGCGTTTGATGCATACGCTGCGAGAGGATCCGGTCGGAGGGCTGCTCGCGGCACCGAGCACCGATACGATGAAGCTTGCCGACAGTGCGGGGAGGGTGGAGCGGACCCTGGATCGGGCCCGCGTCTGGAGGGCGTTGACGCCACAGATGTTTCGTCTTCAGGCGCTGCGCGCGGCGCTCGAGGCGGCGGCCAGCGCCGGTGTGACCATCACGGACGAGGCGAGCGCAATGGAGTTCCAGGGTCACCGACCGCGTCTGGTGGAGGGAAGTCCATTGAACATCAAGATCACCCGTCCGGAAGACCTGGAGACGGCGCAGTTGTATCTTCTGAAACAGAATCGATTGAGGAGTCCCACATGAAACGAATTCGCGTGATCGATGCCGGCTTCGTCACGCCACTGGAGTCGATGGCGATCTTCCATGCCGTGGCCGAGGTCATGGAGCCCGACGATGACCCGGTGGTCACCCTGGTCAATCCGACCCAGCCATTTGTCTCCGTCGGCCTCCATCAGGATATCGACCTGGAGGTCGACACCGCGTATTGCGAGCTTCATGGGCTGCCGGTGATCCGGCGCGATGTCGGGGGCGGCGCGGTGTACCTGAACCGCGACCAGATGTTTTTTCACTTTGTGTACCCCTACACGATGGCACCGGCCCGCGTGGAGGCGATCTACTCGCATTTCATGGCCCCGGTACTCGCGACCTATCAGGCCCTGGGGGTTCCGGCAGTCTTCCGTCCGGTGAACGACATTCACGTCAACGGCCGCAAGATCGGCGGCACCGGCTCGGCCCGGATCAACAATGCCACGGTGATGGTCGGTAGTTTCATGTTCGACTTCGACATGGACACCATGGCGAAATGCCTGAAGGTCAGCTCGGAGAAGTTCCGGGACAAGCTGCGGCAGGGAATGCAGGATTACATGACCACCCTGACGCGGGAACTGGGACAGCCTCCGGAGCGTGGGCGGGTAAAAATGATTTTTATGAATGCGATCGAGGAACATCTTGGAGTCAAGCCTGAGGAGTCGGAGCTGACCACAGCGGAGAAGGAGGCGTTGGTCGAGGTGCGAGCCCTGCTGCTGGATCCGGAATGGGTTCATCAGAAGGGCCGGCGCCTGGTCAATACGGGGGTGAAAATCTCCGCTGGGACGTACCTGGTCGAGGGCGTGCACAAGGCCAAGGGAGGACTGATTCGCGCGCGCATGCTGACCCGTGACAACGTGCTCGAAGACGTCGAATTCTCCGGTGATTTCACCGTTTTTCCTGCGGACGGGATCGAGCGTCTGGCCGAACGGCTGCGCGGTGCCACGCTCCCGGTCAGCGCCGAGGGTGACGCGGCGAAGCTGCAGCGCCATATCGCGGACGAGATGAACGCGCTGGGTCTGGACATCCCGGGCGTCGGGGCCGAGGATTTTCTCGCTGCCTTCATGCATGGGCTCCACCGTGAGTAATCCCGCCGTGCAGGCCCTGTCGAGGGGGGCCTCGGAATGAGGATCTATTGCGAGCGGGACACGCTGGGCTGGTTCGCCGAGCCTCTGAATGCCGTTTCCGGTCTCGCCTTCTTCATTTCGGCAGGGCAGGCTTGGCGGCAACTGGAGCGCACACGCCTGCGCGAACAGTGGGACCTGCACCTGCTGGCAGGGCTGATCGCGCTGGTGGGCCTGGCCAGTGTGCTCTGGCATGCGAGCGGCATTGGCTGGTTACACTGGTTCGATGCGGCGGCGGTCGTCGCCTTCGTGCTGGTCTACTGGCAGGTGTTCCTGGTTCGGGTATCCCAGCTGCGATGGCCGGGGCTGTTGGTCGGGTGGCTGTTGACCGGAGCCGGTGTGGCGCTGTTCTACCTGCTTCTCCCACCGATCTTTCTGGGCAGCACCCTGGCCTACACGCCGTTGCTGGCCCTCCTGCTGGCAGGGATCGTACTGTCGACGAGGGTCGACCGGCGGCTGGCGCGCGATCTATTGCTGGCCAGCGTACTGTTCGTGCTTGCGATGGTGGTCCGTGCAGCAGACCTGCTGCTCTGCGAATGGGTCATCGTCGGGACGCATTGGCTATGGCATCTTCTGACCGCCGGCCTGCTGTTCGTGCTGGTGGACGGAATGATCCGCCATGTCCGGTTGCGCGAGACCCGGGTCGGGAACGATGTCGCCTGATCTGCGCGTGGGCCAGGGTTTCGACGTGCATGCGTTCGGCCCCGGGGATTACCTGATTCTCGGTGGGGTGAGGATCCCGCACGACCGGGGCTTCGTCGCTCATTCGGATGGCGACGTGTTGCTGCACGCCCTCTGCGATGCGCTGCTGGGGGCGGCCGCACTGGGCGATATCGGACGGCACTTTCCGGATACCGACCCGCGCTACCGGGGCGCGGACAGCCGGAGGCTGCTGTCCGAGGTCGTCGCCCGTGTGCGTGCCGCGGGTTGGAGCCCGGTGAACGTCGACAGCGTGATCATCGCCCAGGCGCCGAAGATGGCCCCGCATGTCGAAGCGATGCGCGGCCACATCGCCGCGGACTGCGGCCTGCCGTTGGACGCCGTGAACGTAAAGGCCACCACCACCGAACGCCTGGGCTTCACCGGCCGCGGCGAGGGCATCGCCGCCGAAGCCATCGTCCTGCTGGCTGCGGCCGAGCCTGCCGGAGCATGAGCCGCCGCGAGCCGTAGGAGCGACCTCTGGTCGCGATCCGCCGGACCCCATCGCGGCCCGAGGCTGCTCCTACGCGGGGACGGGGGCGACGGTTCGATCATCCCCAGAATCCCTGCAGCCGCCACTGTCCGCTGCGTAGATCCTGGAAAACCCAGCAGAGCCTTCCCTGATGATCCCGTGCGAGTGCGTAATCACGGCGCTGATCGTTACCCCCGGCCCACCATCCACCTTCCATCCGGCCCAGCCATGCCTGGGAGCCGGGAGGCGGGCAGGGCTGCAGGGGGTGCAGCCAAAGCGCCGCCCCGGCTGCGCGCTGGGCCGGCGTCGCGCTCGCTGGCGCTGCCGGTGGGGGGGCTTCCGAGGTCCACGCTTCCTGGGCCTGCTCGGGCAGCGGATGGAGGGTCGGCACGAACCTCAGGATCGCTTCGTCACCGAGCCGGGCGCGCAGCCGGGTCAGGAATCCGGTCTCGTCCCGGGTGCCGCCCGGGTTGCCGAACAGGCCGGATATGTCCCCCGCGACCGGGAGCAGCCGCGCCGCGTGCAATCGCATACCGCGCACCGGCGCCGGCAGTGACACCCGGGACAGGCGAATGCTCCACAGTTCCAGCCATTCCTCCGCGCGGCTGCCGGGATGACTGCGTTCCAGGTTCAGCCGTGTCTCCGCTTCCCGGTGCAACAACTGTAACTCCAGGCCCTGCACGCCGCGATGCCGGGCGCGCAGGACCTGTTCCAGTTGCAGCAGGAGGCGCTTCAGCGGGAAGCGCAGTGCCCCGGTGGAGCGGACCTCCTGGTCGAACTCCAGTTGGAAGGAGGGGTTTTCGGGGGGTTGGAAGCGCGGCATGGCCTCCGGGACATCACCGAGCAGGTGATCGAGGAGTCTCGGTAGCCGGGTTCCGTAACGCAGCGCCAGATCGCCACGCGGGAGGCGCAGCAGTTCACCGATCCGGGTCATTCCGATGCCGCGCAGTGCGGCGATGTCGGCAGCGGGTAGCGGGAGCGCCGCCAGGGGCAGCGGGGTCAGTACCCGGCGTAGTCCGTCACGGTCCCTGGGCCGTTCCGGATGACCCAATCCGGCCAGCAGCCGGGCCATGGCTGGAGTCCGCGCGCCCCCAATGCGGGGGCTGTAGCCCAGTTGGCGCAGGGTGTCCCCGACCCGCTGTTCCAGCGCCTCCAGTCCCCGAAACAGGCGCAGGCTGCGGCCGGTCTCGAGGAGGATGCGCTGCTGCCCGGGCTCGGGACAGACATGATCGCTGAACTGCAGCAGTACCGTGGACAGCGTCTGCAGGTGTTGCTGCACGGTCTCCGGTTCGTAATCGACCACGACCGGGGCGTTCAGCACGGCCAGGGCTTCGGCGAGCGCCATGCCGGGACGGACCCCGGCCCGCCGGGCCGCACGGTTGCCGTCGTGCACCCGTGGCCGCGCCGCGTCCTCGACGATGATCAGGGGCCCTGGTTGCGCGGAGCCGGTCTGCACCAGGGTATCCAGCGCCAGATGCGGGAGCCACACCGCCATCCACAGCGGCTGGCTGGATACCGGTGCCGGGGCGGGTTCTGGAGTCGACGCAGGGATGGGTTCCAGGCGTGATTTCGGGCGAAGTGCCGGGTCCGCGGTGGCGGGAACCGGAGGGAGCAGGGTGAGCTGCGCGCCGGCTGCCTCCGTCCGGGGGGTGTCGCCGGATGCGCCTGCCACGATTCCCCTTCCACCCTGAGCCTGTCCAGGGGCGGCAGGGCATCCACTGGAAGACGAGCGGGATCTGGAGTGCGGCGGCTTGCCGCCGCTTTCGCCCGTGGTCATGGGTCGCACCGGTGGTTCAGCAAGTTCCGGGGAATCATCACGGGCTGGTTTCGCGGCAGCCATCCCCCGGCCTGCTTGATGACTTCCAGGCGCAGGTGGTCTCCGTCGCCTTGCCAGCGGATGCGCAGGTGGGCGGGGGAGGGCTGCTGCGCCGCCGCTGGCGGGCGATAGAGGAAGGCACAGGCATCACCGGCGCTGGCCGCCAGACGCAGGCGCCGCAACGGGGCACCATCGGTGCCGCGCAGCCAGGCGAGCAGGGCACCGGTACCGGGCTGGCGCAGGATCTGTTCGCAGCTCCAGACGGCGTCTTCCTCGGTTGCCGTCCGGATCATCAGCACGAGTTCCGGGTCCACACCCATTTGTCGCCAGCCGGGAATCCATGGCGTGGCCGGCGGGCCGACCAGCACTACCCGACGCTGATCCCGGGTGCATGTGGCCAGCATGGGCAGCAATATGCGGGTCTCCCCGCTTCCAAACGGGCCCCCGATCAGTTCGGTCAGCTGTCCCCGCGGCCAGCCGCCCTGCAGTGCCTGGTCCAGTTGCGCAAGGCCGCTGGGCCGGGGGACCGTTGGCGATCCGGCTTCGCGACCGCGCCAGATCCCGGGATGGGTGAGCAGTTCCTCCAGTCCTGGCATGACTCAGGCCTCGGGCTTGCCGCAGAACCGCATCCATGCATTCGGCGTGAACGAGCCGGAGGAGGGGCGGGAGCGACAGGAGGGTCTTGCCTCCGGCGATGAGAAAATCCGCATGACATCCCGTCCGTCGTCACTCTTCCAGCGCCCGTACCACACCGACGCCGATTCCCTCGATGACGAGTTCCCGGTGACCCGGGTCGATCTCGATCGGTGTGTAATCGGGATTGGCAGGCAGCAGGCGCACGCGGTCTCCGGCGCGCTGGAAGTACTTCACCGTGACCTCGTCCTCGATGCGGGCGACCACGATCTGGCCGTTGCGGGCCTCCGGACTCTGCCGCACCGCGAGCAGATCGCCGTCGAGGATGCCGGCATCGCGCATGCTGTCGCCCCGGACCCGCAGCAGGTAATCCGGGAGCGGGTGGAACAGCCGCGGGTCGATCCGGTAGTGCTCTTCGACATGCTCGGTGGCGAGGATCGGTGCCCCGGCGGCGACCCGGCCGACCAGGGGAACCCCCTCCGATGGCCCGGTGCCGGGGGGTAGCCGGATTCCGCGCGCGCTGCCGCTGATCAGATCGATCGCGCCCTTGCGCGCCAGTGCGCGCAGATGGCACTCGGCCGCGTAGGGCGAGCGGAAACCGAAGGCCCGGCAGATCTCCTCCCGGGTCGGAGCGGATCCCTGTTCCTCGATCTGCCCGCGAATGAAGGCGAGGATTTCCTGCTGACGCGCGGTGAGTTTCATTGTTGGA